>ENA-UEPD01000001-UEPD01000001.1-human-gut-metagenome-genome-assembly--contig:-NODE-1-length-272815-cov-15.185042_pt1 | contig 272815 bp, 240 predicted proteins | sample MGYA00242895_ERZ507906 | MGnify/ENA primary metagenome ERZ507906 (study PRJEB26167, sample SAMN06115416) | human gut metagenome | host: Homo sapiens | place: China:Guizhou | collected 2015-03-03... | reverse complement strand
CTACAAGAACTTCTTCCGCAAGCAGAAGCAGCCTGGCTACATCAAGTACGCTTCGAAGAAAATTGCTCATTATAACCGCATTGGCAAGAGCTTGACCGTCTATGACATGAACGGCCATCCCAAGTTCAGGAGCAAGAAGAATGGGGATTTCCGCTTCTATCAGGACAATGTCAAGATTCAGTTCACAGAGACGCATGCCAAGCTGGAAAGCCTTGCCGGGAGCAGGCGGAAGAACCGCCAGCGGCTCAACTGGATTCGGCTTGCTGAAAGGAACAGAATTCCTGTCCGAGCGAAATACATGAACCCACGGATTGCGTTCGATGGTGAGCGCTGGTGGCTGTCGGTCGGAATACAGACAACTCGCCACTTGAAACCTTTGCGCAGGCTGTCGTTTGCTTGCAAGAAACGGAGACAGGCTCGCTCAGAAGGAATTGGTATTGATTTAGGCATCAAGGACTTGGCGGTACTCTCTGACACCACTAAGGTCGGGAATATCAATAAGACCCGTGCAATAAGAATACTCAAGAAGAAAAGACGCCGGTTGCAGCGTCAGGTATCTCGAAAATACCAGATGAATAAGAAAGGAGATAGTTACTGCAAAACGAGCAACCTTATAAAAAGTGAAAAGCGACTTTTACGAATCAATCACAGGCTGGCAAACATCCGCCAGAACCACATTCATCAGGCTACGACGGCAATCATAAAGCGAAAACCAAGCTTTGTATGTCTCGAAGCCTTGAATGTCCGTGGCATGATGAAGAATCGATATTTATCCGAGAAAATCCAGGAACAGAATCTTTACGAATTCCGCAGGCAGATTGAATACAAGGCACGCTGGGCAAAGATACCCGTTGTCATAGCAGACAGGTGGTATCCAAGTTCCAAAACTTGTGTTATCTGCGGTCATGTGAAGAAAGACCTGAACCTGTCGGAAAGGACGTATGTTTGTCCTGTATGTGGCAATGTAATCGATCGTGACTTCCAAGCAGCACTGAACCTCAAATATTACGGGGAAGCAGAACAAATGAAATCTGCTAGCTGATAGAAAAAAGTCCATGTAGATATGTACCGATTCGTTAGTCGGGAACAGACTTGCTTCTTTGCGAGAGTAAGGAGTGTAATGTCAAAGCCTCCGGAGCATTATATCAAACGCAAGTAGCTTGTCCTTCTGGATAGCAAAAACGGATGTGATGAACGAGGAACGAAACATAAAAGTCAGTTTTTCATCAACGAAATATGGCTTTTTATAAGTTTTCAGTAACGGATTTCCGCGCTTTGCTCTTCCGTTACCTCAACCGCTCGGGGTGCACGAATCCGGAAATCTACCGCGCGGCACAGATTGACCGCAAGCTGTTTTCGGCCATCTGCACGAAGCCACATTATCAGCCGAGCCGCGGGACGGTGATACGGCTGGCACTCGCGCTGCAGCTGACGCTGCCGGAGGCGATGGAGTTCATGGAGCGCGCGGGCTATGCGCTTTCCTCCGCGCGGCCGAGTGATCTGGTGGTGACGTACTACATCAGCCGCGGCGTCTACGACCTCATGACGATCGAGGCGGCGCTCTACGAGATTGGCGAGCATCTGTGATGTCATGGAAGCGGCGCGGAAATTGGTGGAAGCGCAGCAGAAGCGATGATGATTGACGATTTGGACATGTAAAAAGGAAGTACCCATTGCGAGTACTTCCTTTTTGATTGGCTTTTGCGATGTGAATCAGTGGGCGCTGCCCAGGAGGATCAGACGGATGCCGAGGGCGAACATGGCGAGCGAGAGCAGCATGAGGATGACGTTTGACTTCGTCTTCTTCGAGAGTTTGGCGCCAATCTGTGCGCCGATGGCGGCACCAATCGAGATGCAGATGGCCGGGATCCAGATGATATGGTCGAGCATGAAGTGGCTGATGACGCCGAAGGCGGAGGAGCAGGCCAGGACGAAGTGGCTCGTGGCCGTGGCGACGTGGACCGGGAAGCCGAGCAGGTAGATCATGAGCGGCACGTGGATGACGCCGCCGCCGATGCCGAAGATGCTCGAGAGGAAGCCGACGCCGAGACTCGCGACGATACCGAGCGTGCGGTTGTACTGGAAGTCCTTCGGCACGTCCATGACGTTGGAAACGGGCTTGTGGGTGGAGTTCCAGTACATGATGATGGACATCAGCAGCAGGAAGATGCCGAAGTAGAGGTCGAGCATTGGGGTGCTGAACTTGTTGACGATCCAGGAGCCGAGCACGGCGCCTGGAAGCGTGGCGATGGCGAACGGGATGGCGGCGCTGAAGAGCACGCGCTTCTGGCGGATGTAGGCCAGCGTGCCGCTCATGGCGTTGGCCATGACGACGACGAGTGAGGTGCCGGCAATCTGGGCTGCCGTGTGGAAGTACGGGTAGACGCCGCCGTCCGACAGGAACAGGATGAAGATCGGCACGCAGATGAGGCCGCCGCCGATGCCGACGAGCGTGCCGAACGTGCCGACACCGATGCCGAGCAGCAGGAACAGGATGATATCCATGTGGGGAAAGACCTTCTTTCTAAGAGATTGGTAAATATTGATATGATATCGTGAGATAATGCTGTTGCTATTATAGCATAGAATAGAAGGCTGCGTCGGACGAAAACGATATGGGGGTTATAGCGGGGGTGTATGCGGTGGAGTATGTATATTTTGTTCGATTTATCTGTCCACTCAGCAGGGATTCTCTGCGTGAGAGGCGAATACCTCTACAAGATAAGATATAGGAAAAGGAAAGCGAGGCTGGTTATCATGAAACGTTTTATGGACGAAGATTTCCTCTTGCACTCGGAATTCGCGGAAGACCTGTATCACGAATATGCTGAGAAACTGCCGATCCTCGATTACCACACGCACATCCCCGTGCGGGATATCGCGGAAAATCGCGTTTACCACAATCTGACGGAGGTCCTTGTCGACAATCCTGTCGCACGCCGGCTCATGCGGGCGAATGGCGTCGCAGAACGGCTCATCACGGGCGGCGAGGCGCCGGCGCGCGAGCGCTTCCAGTACTTTGCGGAGGCACTCGCGAAGGCGGCGGGCAACCCTGTCTACACGTGGGTCCACCTCGTGCTCAAGCGCGTCTTTGACTGCCACTACGTGCTGAGCGGCGAGACGGCGGACGATGTCTGGTCGGTCTGCTCGGAGAAGTTCGCGGACGGCACGATGACCGTGCGTTCGCTTTTGGAGCAGGGCAATGTCGCGGCGGTCTTCACGGCAGACCATCCGGAAGACAACCTCAAATGGCATCGCCAGCTCAAGGAGCAGGGCTATCCGGTGCAGGTGCTGCCGGTCTTCCATCCGGATGCGGCGCTCGACATCGCCAATCCGGAGTGGGGCAACTACATGCTCTACGACCTCGGACAGACGGCGGGCGTCGAGATCTCGACGATGAATGAGGTGCGCGAGGCACTCGCAAAGCGCATCGACTACTTCGCGAGCATGGGCTGCCGCACGGCGGACCACGCCCTCCCGCGCATCGTTTACCGCGAGGCGGAGGAGTACGAGCTCGACGACATCGTCGGACGCGTCATCAACAGCAAGGGCGCGCCGACGCAGGAGGAGATTGAGAAGTACCAGACGGCTGTCCTGCGCTTCCTCGGCAAGAAGTATGCGGAGCGCGGCTGGGTCATGCAGCTCCACTATGGCATCCTGCGCGACATGAACAGCAAGATGGCAGCAGGGCTCGGCAGCGGTGCCGGCTGCGACTGCATCAGCTCGAGCAATGATGGCAAAGGCCTTGCATCTCTGCTCGACCTGCTTTCGCGCGAAGAGGCCCTGCCGAAGATGATCGTGAGTTCGATGAACCCGTCGGACCAGATCGTCATCGGCTCGATCCTCGGCGCCTTCCAGACGGAGGATGCCGGGCATCTGCAGCTCGGCCCGTCGTGGTGGATCAACCAGACACCGCTCGGCATCCGCGCGCAGATCGGCTACATGGCGAGCCTCGGCATCATCGGCACGGCGGTCGGATTCTCGACGGATGCGCGCAGCGCGCTGTTCTGGCCGCGCCACGAGTACTACCGCCGTATCTTCTGCGATGCGCTGGCTTCGCTCGTCGATGAGGGGCTCTACCCGCCCGACAAGGATGCGCTGGGCGGCCTGATCAAGGATGTCTGCTACGAGAATGTCAAGAGCTACTTCCACATCTGACTCATCTGAGCTGGTGCGCTGGATTTGTTGCATGCAAAAAGGACTGCCATCCGGCAGTCCTTTGTCTTTTCTTCGTGGCGGAGTGGAGAGGATTCGAACCTCCGCACCGGTTACCCAGTCTAACGATTTAGCAAACCGTCCTCTTCAGCCTCTTGAGTACCACTCCATATGGCGGAGAGGGTGGGATTCGAACCCACGGTGCATTGCTGCATCACCGGTTTTCAAGACCGGCTCCTTAAACCACTCGGACACCTCTCCATATATAGCAAGCCTATTATAGCAAAAACAGGACAAGGCTGTCAAATCGAAGTGGACTGTCCGCCGTTGCAGTACGAAACCAGAACTGTTATAATGGACTGAGACAAAAAAGAACCCGCCTGCTAGCTGGAACCTATGGGCGGGTTTTGTAAATACTTTAAACCTACTATAGAGGGCTGCCGTTAAAGCGGCATCACCTTATTTTCTATTATTATAATCGATTCGGGGGCTGTTGGCAATGAAAATTGCGTTTTTTGATTCGGGTATCGGCGGGCTTTCGGTGCTGCACCATGCGATGCGCGTGCTGCCAAAGGAGCAGTTCGTCTTTTATGCGGACGAGGACAATGTGCCTTACGGGGTCAAAACGACAGATGAGGTCAAGGGCTTTGTGCAGCAGGCGTTCGATTTCCTCGTGGGCTGTGATGTCAAGGCCATCGTCGTCGCCTGCAACACGGCGACGTCGGTAGCGGTCCGCGAGATGCGCCACCGCTACGACATCCCAATCATTGGCATGGAGCCGGCCGCTAAGAAAGCGCTCGACCTCGACGGTGAGCATCGCGTGCTCGTGGCGGCGACGCCGATCACGGTGCATGGCAAGAAGATGCAGATCCTCATCGACCGCTTCGACAAGGACCATCTCGTCGACCTGTTGCCACTACCGCGCCTCGTCGAGTTCGCCGAGCGTGAGGAGTTTCGCTCGGAGGCAGTCCATGCGTATCTCGCTCAGGAATTAGGGCGTTTCCATCTCGCGGACTACTCAGCGCTCGTGCTCGGCTGTACGCATTTCAACTACTTCAAGGACACGATGCGCGAGATCATGCCGGAGAACATGCATTTCGTCGATGGCAACGAGGGGACGGTGCGCGAGCTCATCCGCCAGCTCGACGCGCGCCATGAGCTCGAGGACCTGCCGCAGACGGTCGACTACTACTACTCCGGCCGCCGCGTCGAGGATCCTGCGGAGCTCGCGCGCATCGCGCGCTACCTGAAGCGGCTCGACTTCGTCTACGATATCCGCTGAGCTCATGCGATGCCTGCCCTTGGGCAATATTCCCTTGAAAATCTTGACTTTCCCCGGCTTTTGTTCTAGGCTATAGAATGTGTTTGTAAAGGATATCACATTCTAGGAGGGATTCTCTTGCCCATCATTACAGAGCATCATGTGAATTTTTACGATACGGATGCGATGGCTGTTGTGCATCATTCCAATTATATCCGCTGGTTCGAGACGGGGCGCGTGGAGTATCTGCGCAAGTACGGCATCACGCTCGGGGATATGATGGAGGATGGCTACGTCTTCCCAATCACGGAAGTGCGGGCCAAGTACGTGTCGCCGGGCCGCTTTGACGATGTCATCTGCATCGAGACGCGCCCGAAGGCTCTGACGAAGGCGAAGATGGCCTTCCAGTACCGCGTCTTCAACAAGGCGACGGGCGAGCTCATGGTCACGGGCTTCACGCAGAACGTCTTCACGCATCGCGATAGCGGCAAGATCACGCGCCTGCCGGAGAAGTACTATACAAAGCTGCAGCGCGCCATGGCCGATGAGGCTGTCTGGCAGGAGTTGCAGGAAAAGGAAGCGGCTGCCCATCGGAAATGAATCGAATCCTATGGATACTATGGATAAATGAATAGTTTGGATAGAAAGAGTCAGGAGGAATCAACGTGACGGTATTATATGTAATCATTGGCCTGATCGTCGCTGCGGTCATCGTAGCAAAGTTGTATCTGTGCATCGCGGGCAAGGAGAAGATCGTCGTCAAGACGGACGCTCCTTTTGTGGTGGAGTCGCAGACGGATGACGCGATCGTCATCTCGAAGAAGCTGACGTTCGTCAACGAGGGCAAGCAGTGTGCCACCATCATGGATGCACTTGTTCGCCCGCAGCTGCCGTACGAGCAGTACGACGGCATCGAGGCGCGCGGCAAGGCGGAGCGCGAGGGTGAGCCGCGTGAGGATGATTACTTTGAGGCTGTGCTGATCCAGAAGCTCGGCGATGCGAACCACGAGGACAAGCTCAACATCTTCGCCAAGGTCAAGCTGACACCGCGCAAGGGCATGACGCTCAAGGAAGCGCTCTCGCACATGGTCGACCTGCCGCTCGACGTCATCTGGATGGAGACGGGCCGTACGCCGTGGCATTACACGAAGGTCCGCCTGACGCTCTCCGCTGAGGAGATCGCCAAGCTCGCCGGTGTGGAACTCGTGAAGGATTGAGGACTGAGGGAGGAATTATCATGGCAGAAGCAAAACTCGATTTGATCCCGGTCCCGACGCGCATCCTGACCGAGAAAGACGATATCGTCGACAGCATTGAACGCTATACGAAGGGCAAGATTGGCCCGAATGACCTGCTCTGCACAGCAGAGAGTGTCGTCGCCATTACGCAGGGCCGCTTCGTGCGCCCGGAAGATCTCAAGATTACGCGCGTGGCACAGTTCTGCTGCCGCTTCATCCCGGACTACGGCAGCCTAGCATCGCCGCACGGCATGCAGTCCCTGATGGACGTCGAGGGCAAGTGGCGTGTGGCCTTTGCCCTGTTCGCTGGCTTCCTTGGCAAGCTCGTCGGCCAGAGCGGACTCTTCTACAAGTGGGGCGGTGAGCAGACGGCCCTCATCGATGATGTTACGGGCACGATGCCGCCGTTCGACAAGTGCATCGTCTACGGCCCGAAGGACCCGAATGAGGTCGTCAAGAAGATTCAGCAGCGTCTCGGCTGCTTCGGCGCGATGATTGCCGATGTCAACGACCTCAAGCGCTCCCGCGTCGTCGGCGTGACGGACAAGGTCGATGGCCAGATGGCAGCGAAGTTGCTCATTGACAACCCGTTCGGCAATGCGAGCCAGAAGACGCCAATCTGCATCATCAAGAACTACAGGCAGTATCAGGAGTCGCAGAAATCGCAGAAATAAGGAACCGCTGTTTTGCGAGCGGAAGAGGTGTTGTACCGCGAGGTCTCGAGGTAGGGCACCTCTCTTTTTGTTCGAGTGCAGATAGATAGTTTGGAAGAGAGGTAGTTTACATCATGGCAAGACCGGATCGGCGCACGGCGGACGCCCTGCGCCCGTATGAGATGCATCGTCATTTCCAGAAGTACCCCGCAGGCTCGGTGCTCATCGAGATGGGCAATACGAAGGTCATCTGCGCGGCCTCGATTGAGGACCGCGTGCCGTTTTTCCTGCGTGGCACAGGTGAGGGCTGGATTGCAGCGGAGTACTCCCTGCTGCCGAGCGCGACGGAGACGCGCACGCAGCGCGAGGCCGTGCGCGGCAAACAGTCGGGACGCACGCAGGAAATCGAACGCCTGATTGGCCGGAGTTTGCGCTCGGTCGTCGATACGAAGGCGCTCGGCGAGCGCACAATCATGATCGACTGTGACGTCATCCAGGCCGACGGCGGCACGCGCACGGCGTCTATCACGGGGGCATTTGTCGCTCTCGTAGAGGCATGCGCTTCATTCTACGAAAAGGGTAAGATCTTCCCCGTCAAGGACTTCCTCTCGGCCATCAGCGTCGGCGTCAGCCACGAGGGCGTGCCTATCCTCGACCTCTGCTACGAGGAGGACTCGCGCGCCATTGTCGACATGAATGTCGTCATGACGGGCGCGGGGCGCTTCGTCGAGGTGCAGGGGACGGGCGAGGGACGCCCGTTCACGCATGAGGAGCTCGGCGAGCTCTTAGCGCTCGGCGAGAAGGGCTGCCGGGAGCTCATCTCGTACGAGAAAGATGTGCTCGGCGGTGAGCTCGTATGGCTCGTCGGCCGCGAAGGTTGAAACGCTTGGAGAATTGGAGAGGTGAGAAGATGAAAAAGATCGTGATTGCAACGAAGAACAGGGGAAAGGTCCGCGAGATGCGCGAGGCGCTCTCGCACCTGCCCGTCGAGGTCGTCTCACTGGCGGAGTTCGGCGCGCTGCCCGATGCCGTGGAGGATGGGGAGACGTTTGCCGAGAACGCGCGCATCAAGGCCGCGTTCTACCGCGAGAAGACGAGCTGTGCCTGCCTCGCTGATGACTCCGGCCTCGAGGTCGAGGCCCTCGGCGGAAAGCCTGGCATCTTCTCGGCGCGCTTTGCCGGCTTCCATGCCGACGATGCGACGAACAACGAGAAGCTCATGGAAGAGCTCAGGAAGGCCGGCGTCGAGTCGTCGGCGGCCGACTACCGCTGCGCGCTCGCCTTCGTCGATGAGGACGGTACGAGCCTGCTGACGGAGGGGCGTTGCGACGGCACGGTCCGCATGGTGCCGAAGGGGGAGAACGGTTTCGGCTACGACCCATACTTCTACACGGAAGCCTATCCGGGCCGCACGATGGCGGAGCTCAGCCTGGAGGAGAAGGATGCGATCAGCCACCGTGGCAGGGCCCTGCGCGCGATGGTCAAAGAACTGGAGGAGCGCTTGAGATGAAGATCGGTATCGTAAGTGACAGCCATGGCTCGACAAATGCCATCGACCGGATGCTCGCCCATCCGGCAGCGCAGGGCGTGACGCTCTGGCTGCATGCCGGAGACATCACGCCGGATGCAGAGTACCTGGCCATGATGACCGAGGGAAGGGCAGAGGTCCGCTATGTTGCGGGCAACAGTGACTGGCCGGAGCCTGGCGCCCGCTACGACGATGTCGTGGAGGCGGCGGGCCATCGCATCTTCCTGACGCACGGCCACATGTACGGCGTACGCTTCACGACGAAGCCGCTCTGCGATGCAGCTGCGCAGTCAGGCTGTGACATCGCCGTCTACGGTCATACGCATGTGGCCGAGATTTCGCCGGGACGCATCACCGTGCTCAATCCTGGCAGTGTCGCGCGCCCGCGCGATGCGATGCAGGGATCCTTTCTGATTGTAGAGCTTGAGCGCGGCCAGAAGCCTGACTGCCATCTGATCCGTTTCGCATGATTTTTTTGCATAGCTGACTTGCACGCCTGTCATGCATCATAGCAATTGTTCGATAAATAGACTTGCAGAAAAAATTTTTCTTGGCTGAAAGAAGGATTTTAAAAGCGAATCACTAATATAAAACTTGAGTGACAAGTATCACATTGCGGCTGTTCAAATGGAAGGTGAAAAAAACGAATGGAATTCACTTTTTTCAAGGGTTTGCGGGCCTTCAGAAGTGCTTGAAAGCCGCTATAAAATGTGTTATGATGAATCACAGATGTGTGATAAGTTGTATTTATGGGAGGGATCACTTTGCGAGAACTCGACGCAAAACAAATCACGGAAACCGTTGCACAGCTGTGCAAAGAGGCGGCTTACTACCTGCCAAAGGACGTCTATGAAGGCCTCAAAAAAGGCCGCGAGACGGAGAAGTCCCCGGTTGGCCAGGCTGTTCTCGACCAGATCATCAAGAATGCGGAGATTGCGCGTGACGAAGACCGTCCGTACTGCCAGGATACCGGCATGACGATCGTCTTCCTCGAAGTCGGCCAGGATCTCCATATCGTCGGCGGTGACCTCGAAGAGGCTGTCAACGACGGTATTGCCAAGGGCTACACGGAAGGCTATCTGAGAAAGTCGGTCGTAGCTGAACCAATCTTCAACCGCGTCAACACGAAGAACAACACGCCAGGTGTCATCTACACGAAGATTGTTCCGGGCGATAAGCTCAAGATCACGGTTGAGCCGAAAGGTTTCGGTTCAGAGAACAAGGGCGGCATCAAGATGCTCGTGCCGGCTGACGGCCTTGAGGGTGTCAAGAAGGCTGTCATGGAGATCATCCTGCACGCCAGCATGAACCCGTGTCCGCCGATGGTTGTCGGCATCGGCATTGGCGGCACGATGGACCGCGCCGCTGTCATGAGTAAGATTGCCCTGACGCGTTCGATCAACTCGCATAACCCGATGCCAGAGTATGCGAAACTTGAAGACGATCTCCTCGAGCTCATCAATGAAACGGGTATTGGACCGCAGCTCGGTGGCACGACGTCCTGCCTCGGTGTCAACATCGAGTGGGGCCCGACGCACATCGCCGGCCTGCCGGTCGCTGTGACGATCTGCTGCCATGCATGCCGTCATGCAACGCGCGTTCTTTGATCTGTCGAAAGACTGAGCTAAAACTATCAGGAGGAGAGATAATCATGGCAGAACCTATTCGCATTCATACCCCGTTTACGGAAGAAGATTCCCATAAGCTCAAGATCGGCGACAGCGTCCTCATCACGGGTGAGATTTACGCTGCCCGCGATGCTGCGCACAAGAAGATGTGCGAAGCACTCGCAAAGGGCGAGAAGCTGCCGATTGACTGGCACGACAAGATGGTCTATTACCTCGGACCGACGCCGGCAAAACCGGGCGATCCGATTGGCTCCTGCGGCCCGACGACTTCTGGCCGCATGGATGCTTACACGCCGACGATGCTCGACCAGGGCATCAAGGGCATGATCGGCAAGGGCTCCCGCTCGAAGGAAGTCGTCGATTCCATGAAGAAGAACGGCGTCACGTATTTCGCAGCTGTCGGCGGCGCTGCAGCGCTCATTGCGAAATCCGTCAAGAAGTACGAAGTCCTCGCTTATCCGGAACTCGGTCCGGAGGCACTTGCCCGCTTGACCGTTGAGGATTTCCCGGCCATCGTTGTCATCGACTGTGAAGGCAATAACCTTTACGATGTCAACCAGAAGAAGTATCGTACCCTGAAAGGTTACTGATAAAGTGGGAAGAAGGGAAGTTTCTGGGAGGCTCGCTTAGAAGCTTCCTTTCTTTTTCCAAGAATCAACAGGAGGTATAGAATGTTCCATACAACTTTTTATCTGCGCCGTCTGCATTCGTTAGTCGGCCTGCTGGCAATCGGCATTTTCCTCTTCGAGCATATCATCACGAATGCTCGTGCACTCGGCGGTGCCGAGTCCCTTAACGGTGCTCTGGCAATGATGGAGCTCATCCCGCATCCAATCTTCCTCGGCCTGGAAATCTTCGGTGTTGCACTGCCGATCCTCTTCCATGCCATCTACGGTATCTACATCGCCCTGCAGGCCAAGAACAACCCTGGCCGCTACGGCTACGTCCGCAACTGGCAGTTTGCTCTGCAGCGCTGGACGGCATGGTTCCTCGTCGTATTCCTCATCTGGCACGTATTCTATCTGCGCATTTTTACGAAGGCCATCAACGGCACGCCCATCTCGTATGAGCTCCTGCAGACGCTCTTCACGAGCAGCCCCATCACGACGCTGCTCTACACGATTGGCATGTTCGCCGCTATCTTCCATTTCTGCAATGGTATCACGACTTTCTGCATGACCTGGGGCATCGCCAAGGGCCCGCGCATCCAGAACGTCATCAACGTTCTCTCGATGTGCCTTTGCGCATTCCTCTGCCTTGTCACGATCGCATTCATGGCAAGCTACTTTGTCATGTAAGACCCGATACGCTGTGTAAGAAAAGGAGAATATAAATGGCTAAGAAACCAGAAAATAAGATTATTGTCGTAGGCGGCGGCCTTTCGGGCCTCATGGCTACGCTGAAGATCTGCGAAGGCGGCGGCAAGGTTGACCTCTTCTCTTACTGCCCAGTCAAGCGCTCGCATTCCCTCTGCGCCCAGGGCGGCATCAACGCCTGCATGGATACGAAGGGCGAGCACGACTCGATTTACGAGCATTTCGATGATACGGTCTACGGCGGCGACTTCCTCGCAGATCAGCTCGCAGTCAAGGGCATGGTCGAAGCTGCTCCGAAGCTCATCAAGATGTTCGACCGCATGGGTGTGCCGTTCACGCGCACGGCTGAAGGTGTCCTCGACCTCCGCAACTTCGGCGGCCAGAAGAACAAGCGCACGGTCTTCGCCGGCTCCACGACGGGCCAGCAGCTCCTCTACGCTCTCGACGAGCAGGTTCGCCGTTGGGAAGTAAAGGGCGGCGTCAAGAAGTATGAGTTCTGGGAATTCATCAAGATCATCAAGAACAAAGAGGGTATCTGCCGCGGTATCGTCGCACAGAACATGAACTCCAACGAGATCGTCTCGTTCCCGGCGGATGTCGTCATCCTCGCAACGGGCGGCCCGGGCCAGGTTTACGGCCGCTGCACGGCTTCGACGATCTGCAACGGCTCGGCTGTCTCCGCTGTCTACCAGCAGGGTGCTGAGCTCGGCAATCCGGAATTCCTCCAGATCCATCCGACGGCCATCCCGGGTTCCGATAAGAACCGCCTGATGTCCGAGGCTTGCCGCGGTGAAGGCGGCCGCGTCTGGGTTTACCGCAAGAACCCGCAGACGGGCGAGAAAGAGCGCTGGTACTTCCTCGAGGATATGTACCCGGCATACGGCAACCTCGTTCCGCGTGACGTCGCATCGCGCGCCATCTACAAGGTCGTCGTCCACATGGGCCTCGGCATGCACAACCCGAACCGTGTCTACCTCGACCTCTCGCACATCCCGGCTGACTACCTCGAGCGCAAGCTCGGCGGCATCCTCGAGATGTACAGCGACTTCATGGGTCAGGATCCGCGCAAGGTCCCGATGGAGATCTTCCCGTCGATCCACTACTCGATGGGCGGCATCTGGGTCGATCGTGAGCATCATACGAATATCCCGGGCCTGCTGGCTTCGGGCGAGTGCGATTACCAGTACCACGGTGCAAACCGCCTCGGTGCAAACTCGCTGCTGTCGGCAACGTATTCGGGCACGATCTCTGGCCCAGAGTCCCTGCGCCTCGCACGCAGCGGTAAGCTCGGTTCCCCGCTCACGCAGGAAGAGCTCGAGGCTGCTCGCCAGGAGTGCGTCGCAGAGTTCGACAAGATCCGCAACATGAACGGTCCAGAGAATGCGCATAAGCTCCATCATGAGCTCGGCGACATCATGTACAAGTACGTCTCCATCGAGCGCGACAACAACGGCCTCAAGGAGTGCGTCAAGGAGCTCAAGGAAATCCTCAAGCGTTGGGACAACATCGGCGTCACGGACCATGGCATTTGGGCAAACCAGGAAGCGATGTTCGTCCGCCAGCTGCGCAACATGATCATCTATGCGATGGCCATCACGCAGTCCGCTCTGCAGCGTGACGAGAGCCGCGGTGCTCATGCGAAGATCGTCCTGAAGTCCGACTACGATAAGATGGATGACCAGCTCAAGGAAGCCCTCACGAAGAAGTACGGCAAGTTCCACTTCGACGCTGAGACGGGCCGTGGCACGACGGATGACGGCAACGACGACCTCGTGTTCTTCGAGCGCAACGACAAGAAGTTCATGCGCACGACCATCGTCACCTTTGACCAGGAGAAGGAAGAGCCGGTCGTTTCCTACCGCGAATTCGAGCACTCTCTCATCAAGCCGCGTCTGCGTAACTATGCCGTAGCTAAGAAAGAGTAAGAGGGAGGACAAATAGAAATGGCAGAACAGAAAAAAGTCAGAATCATCGTCGAGCGCCAGGACGGCCCGAAAGAGAAGCCGTACAACCAGGAGTTCGAGATCGACTATCGTCCGGGCCTCAACATCGTTGCTGCCCTGATGGAAATCCAGAAGAACCCGGTAACCGTCGACGGCAAGAAAGTCCCGCCAGTGACGTGGGAGTGCAACTGCCTCGAGAAAGTCTGTGGTGCCTGCATGATGGTCATCAACGGCAAGGCCCGCCAGGCTTGCTGCACGCTCGTTGACACGCTCAAGCAGCCGATTCACCTGCAGCCGGCCCGCACGTTCCCGGTCATCCGTGACCTGCTCATCGACCGCTCCGTCATGTTCGAGAGTCTCAAGCGCATCCACGGCTGGGTCGAAGTCGATGGCACGTGGGAAGTCAAGGATGCTCCAATCCAGAATCCGTACACGGCACAGACGGCTTACGAGATCTCGCACTGCATGACCTGCGGCTGCTGCCTCGAGGCTTGCCCGAACGTCGGCCCGCAGTCCGACTTCATCGGACCGGCTCCGACGGTACAGGCCTACCTCTTCAACCTCCATCCGCTCGGAAAGTTCGACGCACCGAAGCGCCTGAACGCCCTGATGGAGAAGGGTGGCATCACGAGCTGCGGCAACAGCCAGAACTGCGTCGAAGCTTGCCCGAAGAACATCAAGCTGACGACGTACCTCGCACAGCTCAACCGCGACGTCAACAAGCAGGCTCTGAAGAATATCTTCAATCATTGATCACGGATCACTGATATTGTTACTGAGCCGGATAAGACTTAGCATAGAAGAACCCCGCATCACGATTCTCGGATCGGATGCGGGGTTTTTGTATGCTTGATTATTCTTTAAGGATTCGCTATGATAGGAGTTATAGATTTAGACGTTATAGATTATATGGATATATGGAGGGACGCTCATTGTCACGCGATAAATCCCAGGAGGACATCACGCTCCTCGGCAAGAAGAATGTCAAGTACCACTACGATTACTGCCCGGAGATCCTCGAGACGTTCGAGAACCGCCATCCGGACAACGACTACTGGGTCAAGTTCAACTGTCCAGAGTTCACGGCGCTCTGCCCCATCACGGGCCAGCCGGACTATGCGACCATCTACATCTCCTACATCCCGGGGCGCCGCATGGTCGAGAGCAAGTCGCTGAAGCTTTACCTCGTGAGCTTCCGCAATCACGGCGACTTCCACGAGGATGTCGTCAACGTCATCATGAAGGACCTCATCCGCCTCATGGACCCGAAGTACATCGAGGTCTGGGGCAAGTTCCTGCCGCGCGGCGGCATCTCGATTGATCCGTACGCCAACTACGGCCGTCCGGACACGAAGTACGAGCGCCTCGCAGAGCACCGCTTCATGGAGCACGACCTCGTCGCCATGGATAAGGTCGACAACCGCTGAGCGGTAAGTGAGAGTATAAGAGGAATTGAGTTGCAGAGAAGTAGAGGATGGAGATAGAGAGATGAAACGTCAGAAGCGAATTGCGCTCGTCAATGACATCACGGGATTTGGGCGCTGTTCCGTCACGGTGGAGCTGCCGCTCATATCCGCCATGAAGATCCAGGCATGCCCCTTGCCGACCGCCATCCTTTCGGTCCACACGGGCTTCCCGAATCATTACCTTGATGATTATACGGCGCGCATGGAGCCGTACATCAAGAGCTGGGAAGTGAATGGCCTGGCATTCGATGGCATCTGTACGGGCTTTTTGGGCTCGGCCGAGCAGATCGCCATCGTGCTCGACTTCATCCATCGCTTCAAGGGGCCTGAGACGCGCGTCATGGTGGACCCTGTCATGGGCGACTACGGCAAGCTCTACCCGTCGTACACGCAGGAGATGTGCGACAAGATGCGCAGCCTGCTCGGCGTGGCGGACCTCGTCACGCCGAACCTCACAGAGGCGTGCCAGCTGCTCGACATCCCGTACCCCGAGGACGGCATCGTCACGGACGGTGCGCTGCAGCAGATGGCGGAGGCACTCGCTGCGCGCGGACCGCAGCAGGTCGTCATCACGGGCCTCCACGAGGGGGACTTCATCAAGAACTTCCTCTACGATGCGGGCCATATGGCCATCGTGCGCGCGCCGAAGATCGGCGGGGACCGCAGCGGCAGCGGCGACGCCTTTGCGGCCATCGTCGCGGCCAGCCTGATTAACGGAGAGGGGCTCGAGGCTGCTGTGCAGAAGGCTGCCTCGTTCATCAGCCGTTGCCTTCAGTATGCACTGGAACTCGATCTGCCGTGGAATTACGGCTTGCCTTTTGAGGAGTATCTGACCGAGCTGCATTGATGGCCGATGTGTATTTTCTGGATTACTTTTAGGAGGGATTTCCATGATTGTCTATGCAACGCATGCCGGCGGCAAGTACCTGCCGCTCGATGAATCCTTGCGCGTACAGCCGGAGGGCAAGCGCAATCTCTACGTCAATATCACGAATCATTGCAACTGCGCCTGCACGTTCTGCCTGCGCACGATGAAGCACATGGCCGAGCAGTCCTCGCTGTGGTTCAAGGGGAAGGAGCCGACGGTCGAGGAGGTCAAGGCCGCTTTGCAGACTGTCCCCTGGGACTACATCAAGGAAGTCGTCTTCTGCGGCTTCGGTGAGCCGACGATGCGCCTCGATGTGCTCTTAGAGCTCCTGCGCTATGTCAAACAGCAGCATCCGGAGCTGCCGACGCGCCTCAACACGAATGGCCTCGGCGAGCTGGAGAATGGCCGTGAGTTTGCCGCCGAATTCAAGGGCATCCTCGACACGATTTCCATCAGCCTCAACGCCTCGAATGCTGAGCGCTACCTCGAGCTCACGCGCTCGAAGTTCGGCATCGAGTCCTACGATGCCATGCTGACCTTCGCGCAGCACTGCAAGCCATACGTGCCGAATGTCGTGCTGACGATCGTCGACCACGTCGAAGGTCCCGAGGAAATCGCGAAATGCCGGAAGATCTGCGAAGAGCGCGGCCTCACATTGCGCGTGCGCCCTTATGAAGATTCCTGATGAGATTCCTGATGGTATCGACAAGCGAATAGACAAATAAAAGCGGCTTACATTCTCTCGTAATCTTTTCGGGGAAGAAAAGGCCGTTTTGTACTGTCCAGGAAAGACTTTGCGGCCTTTTATTGCGCGATTTGTCTATTGCGACAGGACTGCCATGATTTCATGTATCAAACGTGTATCACGGGGCGGCATATCCATCCTGATACGGATATACCAAAATCAGCTGATTTCTTGCAGTATAACCATGCAGGGATCAGCTGATTTTTTATCCATTTTTTCCAGTCCATTCTTTTTACTTCCGATAACGATACATTATCGGAAGTTATATTTTAAACATAGAATGTATAAATATCGGCATTTTTCGGGGGTAAAAATCTGATTTCTGCCGATAATTTCCTAGCGGTGATACAAGAAAAAGCCTGGTTTGCATGTCCAGGCTTTTGTGGTGAATCGCTGTTTTATTCATTGCTGTCATGAGCACCCACAGCGGGGAGCTGCGGGCCGTCGTCCGGCAGAAGGTCGGGAAGGTCGTCCAGGGCTTGCAGGTAGCCCTGACGGAAAGCCGCCCGCATGAGCGGCGTGTCCTGCTCAGGAGAGGGGGCAATCCTGTAGTTTCGGTCTTGCATGAGGTCGTCGATACGGCCTAGCACGCGCCCAACAAGTACACCCACAGCCAGAGCACGGGCCGCGTTTGTGGGTGCCTGTTCCAGGATACCCATGTCGCGGAACGCGGGGGAGCCTGCCAGCTTGTCGGCCAGCCGCTCGACTGCCCAATATGCTGCCGGCATGTCGTCGATCTTCATAACCACCACTCGCTTTCCTGCTTATTTGTCTTATTCTTCTTGGCTTTCCTTGCCCTGTAGCGGCGGGCGGCCCGTCCATTCCCGTAGACGGCACCCATAGCGCGGGGGACGGCCCCGGCCCTGAATGTCGTGTGCAGCATGGCAATGTCAGTAATTCCGGCTTTCTTCATGTGTTCGTTCCTTCTCTCTGTTGTTCTGCGTCCAGGGTTGCAACTTTTTCTGCAACTACCGCGGCCCGCGACTTTTTCTGGTTGCGTCCTCGCCGCTCTCCTGCGGCCCCGTGGTGCTGTCCAGGCTGGCCAGGTGGCTCAGGATCCGGGCGGCTGTGTCACGTACACCCACAGGGGGGCAGGCAGGCGTTCCGGCGTTCCACCTCTCAAAAACATGTCGAAAATGACGTTTTAGATATTTTTCCTAGAAAGCTGCTATAGAGAAGCCCTATAGGGACTTTACGGAAAATTTATCAGTTTTATCATTTTCGACATGTTTTGGTTCAAGATAAGAGGTCAATCCCGTTCAGCTCGATCCCGGTAAAACACTGGCCCGTATTTGTGAACCTGTGGGTGTTGTATCCCTTGCGCTTCATGAGTAGGACGATGGTTTTCCGCTTCACGTCCTCCTGCATCCAGTTGCGGTAAGCATCACAGAACGCCTTGACGTTGGCACGGGCCTTGCTTCCTGGCTGGCCGATGGTGCAGGCCTCGTCAATGAACTGCTGCAAGGTATCGGAATCGGCGTAGAATCCGGCAAGTTCTTGTTCAAAGCGTTTCGGCGGTTTCCCTAGGCCTTCCTGCTGCCACATGCGGCACCCGTCCAGGCACCACTGGAGCACGGCGGCCATGTTCTCAGGGGCCTTGAGCCGTTCCTTTAGCATGGGATCCCGCACGGCGTCCAGGTTCTCGTTGAAGGGGGCAATCACAAGGCGGCGGCGTATGCCGGAATCCGTGGCATCGACTACAGAAGGCAAGTAGTTGGACTGCAACACGAACTTGACGACGGGCGGGAAGGTGAACTGCTGGCCGTACAGGTAGCGGGCTGTGATGTCGTCGCGGCCGGTCATGTTCTTGATCTTTGCGTCGTTCATTTTGCGGCCTAGCCCGCTTTCTGACGCAATAGCCGCCCGCACGCCTGCCAGTTTGGCAATCTCAGGGGATGGAGCGGAACCACCTGCGTGGCCGTCGTTACGGCTTGCCAGAAAAACTTCTATGTCGATGGTGTCGGCATAGTCGCCCATCATGTAGCCTATCGTGTTGATGAACGTTCCCTTGCCGCTTCCGCCCTCGCCATAGAGGAACAGGAGCTTTTCTTCTACGGCATTGCCTAGAAGCAGGTAGCCCGCCCATTTCTGCAAGTAGTGGCGTTCTTCCTCGTTCGGGATGATCCGCTTGATGGTCTGCACCCACAGCGGGGCGGGCGGCGTGTCCGGGTGATACTCAGCCCGGCAGATTTTGGAGCACATGCGGCCCCGTGCATGTGGGTGCAGCTCGCCCGTTTTGAGGTCGATGATACCGTTTTGGACGTTGAGCAAGAACGGATCCTTATCAAAATCCGTGACGCGGGCGGCGAACATCCCGCGGGAACGCTTCAAGCAGGCGTCAATCATCTTCTGGTTGCCCGTGTTCTGGAGAAATTTTATTTTCGCCTGCTTCTTCTTTATGCCTTCCTGGTTCGTCATCGTTACGGTCATGTACTTTTCTACGGCACTGAATGAGCGTTCCGCCATAGTGGAAACAAGGTTGTACAGGTCACTCTCGTACACGTTATCCCATTTCTTGCCGTTCCACTTCATCCAGGCGGCCCCGCGTCCCTTTTCCGGCAGGTACTTGATAACGTTGCCGTAGAGCAGGTTAAGGCGTTCCGCGTTGCCCGTGTCTGTGTCGGGCAGGAAGGCCAGCTGCTTTTCTTCATCCACAGTCAGGAAGCGCGTTGCGGGCGTCTTGCGTAGGATCCGGCGCGGGTTGTAGACCTGCCCATCCCATGAGCGCAAGGCGTTCTTGATGGTCCGTTGCAGGTAGTCTGCTTCATGGCCCTGCTTGCGATCCAGGTCACGCGCAAGGGCAGAGCGGCGGAAAATGGCCTGCATCATGTCAGGATTGCCGCCCGTCCAGAATGGGAGCATGTTCATGAGGGCCTGGTCTGCCCGTGAATGGTCGCCATTGTAGCGCGACAGGTCGCCATCTGCAAACAGGGCTGTCCATGTAAATTCCTGTTTCGCGTTTGCAAGGTGACTATAGATAAAGAGCATGAGGGCATCCACATCGCCCTTGCGGTTTATGACGGCAAGTTCGTCAGCCATCTGCGCTAGTTTCGATTCTACTTGCGCCTGTGTTCCAGTAAACATGCCGTCAGACGCCTTCTGCTCGCCTGTAGGGGCCGTCTTAGCGGTCGGTATAGATAACAGATAGGGAAGGACGTTAGAGCCGTCTGCAAGGGCGTTACAGTGGCCCATGCGGTCGCCTGTCATGGCAATCTGTTTCGCTTTCCCTGCCGTTCCCGTGTAGAGTTCCAGCACGGCCCCGCCATCAAGCGGGATTTTCTTGAGGAAGGGGAGCTGCTGCCCTTCTACTCCCTTGTGGGTGTAGAACACGTGCAGGCCTGTCCCGCTCATGCTTCTCTCGACATAGGTAGGAGTGCCAGCACGTTCCTTGCACTGTCTCAGAACGGCCTTGACGCTTTCCAGGACCTTGCCGCCCTGTATGGCCTTGTCGAAGTCCAGGCAGAACACGCCTGACCCCGTGAGCACATAACCACAGAAGGCTGTGGGTGTATCCTTGAGCAGCTTCCAGTTCTCCGGGCGGCCCCATGCACGATTGACGGGGCGTTTCTCGTTCAACGGAATCCAGCGCAAGGCGTCGGCCATCATGCGCGGGATCTTCTCTTTCATGGTCGCTTGTATCATCATTCTGCATCTCCTATTCCTGTGCGTTGCAGGTAGTACGCTCGCAACACCCGCCCGCGGGCCGTGAATTTTCCCCGTTCCTCTAACTCCTGGTTGAGCTGCCTTATCAGACGATAGGCAAAACGTTTAGAGCGGTGCAGGTCTGCTGCTATCTCGTCAGCCGTGATAAATCGGCTATTCTGTGGTACAATAAGCATAGAATCAGCGGCCCCGGTAAAGGCTGGATTCTCTGCCCTTGTCAGTATTCCCGTACTGGCAAGGGCTTTTTCGGTTGTGTTCATGGTCTTGTTCCTCCCTTTAGTCCTCCTGGCTGATAAGGTCCAGCCGGGCCTTGTTCTTGATGAAGTCATCCTGCTTGACACGTACAGCCACAACGGGGGGAGCGGTCAGGCTTTCCAGGTCATAGTCAAGCATGGCGAATGTTTCCGTATCAAAGAACCTGCCTTCTCGTTCAAGGTACAGCGTGAGCATGGCAGCGTTCCCGTCTTTGCTGGCATGTATGCCGGTAGCAATGCGGATGTGATTCACGTTGTAGAACGTCACATCCTGCAAGTACAGCGTGTCAAGCCCTTTCAGAGCGGCGTTCAAGGTCGCTTCAACCTTGTCGCGTTCCCATTCCAGGGCGTCTGCATCGTCGCCGTGTATGGCCTTGATGAGGGCCGTCAATGGGATTTCTTTTGTTTTCGTGGTCATAGTGATCCTCTCTTTCTGGCACCCACAGCGGGGGCGTTACAGGTCTAGCGGCTCTACAATCCATTCGCCTTCTACAAGGTCACGGATGGAACCGTCATCGCATATCGCAAAAGCCGGTTCCTCGCCATCGTTGACAAAGGCATGGGCATAGGCCGCGGCGGGCGGCAACGTCATGCCCTTCAAGTGTTCCACTAGGGCGGCCTTGTCGTTCACGTCGATGACCTCGCGCAAGGCTTCAATCTCTGGAACGAGAGAGCCGCCCGTGCGCTCGTAGTAGCGAATCTGCACTTTCATCTTGCATCCGTCTCCTTTCATGGCACCCACAGCGGGCGCGGTACTGTCATTCCTCTGGCAAGTAGGACTTTTTATAGGTGCCGTCCCGGTACACGGTCAGCTTGACGGGGCGCGCGTCCTCTGCCGTCCAGCGTCTTATGTTTTCGATGGCTTCACGGTGGCCATAGATATGGTCGGCGGGGATGATCTTGATATGCTGCTGCCACGACAAGGCTCTAGGGTTTACGATAGCGTAATAGTCAACTGGATTCATGGTACATTCTCCTTTTCGTTGTCGTTGATGATTCTCTTGTTGGTCTGCACCCACAGCGGGGGCGTTACAGGTCTAGCAACTCGGACGGCTTCACGCCCAACACGCGGGCGACTTTGCCGACCGTATCCGTTCGCGGTGTACGGCCCCCTTTCATCATTGCCCATACAGACGCCCGTGAAACATGGGCCTTGTCTGCAAGTTCAACCTGTGTCAAGCCCTTTTCGGCCATGAGGTCAAACAGTTTCCTCTTGTCCATATTCTCACCTCCCTAAATGTTTCATGTGAAACAAAATGGATTAATGCTTAATATTAAATCCAATTTGTTTTTACAGTGCAATTCTACTCCTGATTGTGGTATTATGTCAATAGAAAATCCAAAATGTTTAGGGGTGTATCCATGAATTTTTCTGTCAATCTACGTAAATACCGTGAGAAAATAGGATTATCACGAAAAGACATAGCAGCCATACTGAACATAAGCATACAGGCCTACGGGCATTACGAGAACGGCGAAAGGGAACCTAAGCTAGACACGCTCGTAAAAATAGCCGCCGCGTTGCATGTCTCTGTGGATGAGCTGTTGGGCTACACTGTTCCTGTTGTCGGGGAGTACGAGAAGTACAAGGACTGGCTTGAATCCTACGGCTACGACGTAAAGGAAGAAGGGCAGGCCGTCAAAGTGTTCTATCATGATCCTGACAGTGACTTGCAGGACTTCAACGACCTGGAAAGCCCGGCAGGGTTTGAGACGCGGGCGGACTTTTGCGGGGCCGTCCGTGACTCTCTCAAGGTTGTAAATGCTCGTATGGAGAAAGACAACGAGCAGGAGAAAATCCGGGCGGTATACGACATGCTGCTATGCAAGTATATGTTCTCAGAATAAGAAAAGCCGCCCGCCCGGTATCCGGGGAGCAGCTTACAAGGGCATCCACAGTCCTCTGTGGGTGCATGAGAGAAGGGAGTGGCAAGGCAATGCCAGCTTATAAGACTCTAGACAAGGCAACGGGGCGCGTCAAGTCCTGGTACTGCTCGTTTGTCTATCGGGACTACAACGGGCAGAAACGGCGTAAGGTGAAGCGCGGGTTCACGACAAGAGGGGACGCCCTGGAATGGGAGCGGGCCTTCTTAGAGCGTTTTGCCGGAACGCCTGACACGGTGTTGAGGGCGGTATGTGAGAACTACCTGCATGATCTGGCGTTCCGTCTCAAGCCCACCACATTGGTGACGAAGCGGGCTATCCTGGTTACTTACGTTGTTCCCTTGCTGGGGGATGTGCCGGTCAATGCAATCACAGCGGGGATGATTCGCAAGTGGCAGCAGAACATAATGAGCAGGGGCCTCTCTGCCACCTATCAACATACCATCAACGGCCAGCTGTCGGCCCTGCTGAACTATGCGGTACGCTTCTACCATCTCCCACAGAACCCCATGCGGCAGGCGGGGAGCATTGGCAAGACTAGAGCAAACCGCGTGAAATACTGGACCCCGGAACAGTTCGCCGCGTTCCTGCTGTCACGTCTCAAGCCTATACACTGTTGCCTGTTCTCTCTGCTGTTCTGGACTGGTTGCCGTGTAGGGGAAGCCCTGGCCCTTACGGCGAACGACGTTGACCTTGCGGGCGGCGTCCTGCACATTCGGAAAACCTATACGCGGATCGGCAGGCGGTCGATTGTCCAGACACCCAAAACAAAGGCATCGAACAGGGACGTAGCCCTACCGTCGTTCCTGGTTGCCATCCTGAAAGACTGGATAGAGCGGGCGGGCGTGCAAGGGGAGCAGCGTCTTTTTGAGGGCTTGAGCAGCGTCCAGACGGTGACAGCCATTTTCCGACGCCATGCGACAAAGGCCGGACTGCCGTACATACACGTTCATGATCTCCGGCACTCACATGCGTCTCTGTTGGCGTCGATGGGGGTCTCTCCTGTGGTTATCAAGGAACGCCTGGGGCACCAAAACATTGCGACGACGATAGACATATATTCCCACCTGTTCCCGGCAAAACAGAATGAGGTAGTAGAGCAGCTGGAAAAGTTCTGAGAATGATATGTGTATCAAACGTGTATCATTCGGGACGGCGAAACGCTGGGAACGCTTGAATACAAAGGGACTAGAAAAAGCGGCTTACATTCTCTCGTAATGTAAGCCGCTTTATACGTAGTCAACCATAAATAATGTGATCCTTCTTCTATATTCTGTTGTCACGTAGCAAATTTCCCTCGCGAACAGGAACTTTGCAAATATCTCATCATGCTCAGCTGAAACAGTTGTGATCTCAAAATCACGTTGTGCACATCTGGTTCATCTTGGTCCGTTACCGATAACATAGGAGATACCGACTACTTCTCGATGGATTCTCGATGATTTACCGTTACCCAGGGTTGCGTTCCTTCAATCCAGTTACTGACGTTGCGCTCCAGACTTCCATTGGCATCGAGCACGACTGGCGGCCCCTGGCCATCATTACGTGCATTCCCCGCGCTATGGATATTCTTGTACTTCACCAGTGCGCTTGCTAGTCAGGTTGGAAAGAAGTTCTGCTCATCATAATCTTCAATAACCATCCACATCCTTTCGTGTAAGGTTTTGAAGAGCGCCTTTTTCGGCAGGACATGCACCTACTGCTTTTCGACCTCCAGGACTACTCGACGGTGGTTTGCTTGTCCATCTCCTCTTTACAGCTATATTATACCACGGGTGTCAGATAATTGCAATGCTTTACACAAGGCTGACAAAAATAAATTATTTCAGGTAGATTGTGTCAATTTATAGTATAATAAAAGAGAGACTATAGGGAAAGAAGGTTCCATCTATGAAACATCTGATCATCGTCCGCGGTGGCGGCGAACTCGGCAGCGGTATCGCGCATTGCCTGCATCGCGCGGGGTTCCGCGTATTGATCCTTGAACAGAAAAAACCGACGGCGACGCGGCGCAAGGTCACGTTCTCCGATGCCATGTACCGTGGCGAGTCGGAAGTGGAGCGCGTGAGCTGCCATCGGGCCAAAAGCCTGGAAGAGGCGCAGAAGCGCCTCAAGAAGGGGGAGATCATGATGATCGCAGACTCGGAGGCGAAGTGCGTGGCTGAGCTCAAGCCGGACGTGCTCATCGACGCCATCGTCGCGCACAAGGATCACGGCAAGGAGAAGGGCATGGCGGACCTCACGATTGCGCTCGGACCAGGCTTCTGTGCGGGACGCGATGTCGATGTTGTCGTGGCGACGGGGCGTGGCCACAACCTCGGCCGCCTGATCTATGAGGGTTATTCTTCGAAGGAACTCGACCATGGCAATGGCACGGTCGGCGAAAGCCCGAATATCGAGCACCTCGTCTTTGCGCCGGCTGATGGCCGCGTCGAGATGCTGCGCACGATCTCGCTGATGGTCAAGAAGGGCGAAGTCATCGGCCATCTCCACGTCAAGGAGGGGGAGTCCGTCGATATCAAGGCGACCATTGACGGCGTCCTGCGTGGCGCCATCTACGATGGCAGCAAGGTGGTGGCCGGCCAGAAGATTGCGGACATCCACCCGACGATGGGGCAGGAGGAGTGCTACACGATCTCGGACAAGGCCCGCTGCATCGGCGGCTCCGTCCTCGAAGCGGTTATGGCCTGGGAGAGCAAGAAGCCGAAGCATCGTTTCTTCGGGCGTTGAGAAGCTGAGGACCGGTGCCTTGAAGGAACGTTGCTTTTTGGACGGCAGGGGAAGGGGGAATCGCGATGGGCAGGGGACTCTGGCAGATGCTCGTGGACTTTGTCTTTCCGCCGCATTGCCCCGTCTGCCACGCCTATGTCGAGCACCTCGGCGCGTGGTGTCCGGATTGCATGGCGGCGGCGCAGAAGCCGCATGTCATCCTGCTGCCGGCGGCCATGCAGCCGCTGATTGGGACGGCGTGGGCGCTCGGCCGCTATCACGGCGGCCTGCGCAGCCTGATCCATGCGCTCAAGTACAAGAAGAAGCGCAGTGCGCTGCCGTGCATCGCGACCTTCCTGCGCGAAAGCGATTTCGTGCTGCCCACTGCTATCGACATGGCGGTACCGGTCCCCTTGCATGAAGCACGCTATCGCGAGCGCGGCTTCAACCAGGTGGAGCTGATCTTCGGAGCATGGCTGGAAGGGCAAGGGCTGCCCCTGGAGCAGGCACTCGTGCGCACGAAGCAGACGGGGCCGCTCTACAGGATGCGGCCGTCGGAGCGGCGGCAGAGCCTCAAGGACGCCTTCTCCATGGCGCGGGATGCCGACGTCAGCGGCAAGCACATCCTGCTGCTCGATGACATCCTGACGACAGGCGCGACGCTCTCTGCCTGTGCTGCTGTGCTGCGGCGCGCCGGGGCAGCGCGCGTCGACGTGCTCGTCTTTGCGAGTGACCATCGCTGAACCGCATGGCGTTCCATTCCGAGAAAACTTGTCTGCATCGGTTGTAATGTTGTATACTTATGCGGTATAATAAGAGAATCCCATTTTCAATTGGTCTTTTTGTTGAATTCAAGATATAAGGGGGCTTTCACTTGTTGATGAATGGTGCAGAGGCTGTGCTCACGAGCCTGAAGAATGAAGGCGTGGACGTCGTATTCGGATATCCCGGCGGCGCGGTGCTCACGCTCTACGATGCTGTCTATAAAATGAAGTTTCCGCACATCCTGACGCGCCATGAGCAGGGAGCTGTCCATGCGGCAGACGGCTATGCGCGCGCGACAGGCAAGGTCGGCGTCGTCTTCGCGACCTCCGGCCCGGGTGCGACGAATCTCGTCACGGGTATCTCGACGGCCTATACGGATTCGGTGCCGCTCGTCTGCATCACGGGACAGGTGGCTAACTCCTACATCGGCAAGGATTCCTTCCAGGAGGCGGATGTCTGTGGTATCACGACGCCAATCACGAAGCACAATTACCTCGTCAAGAAGGTAGAGGACCTGCCGCGCGTGCTCAAAGAGGCGTTCTACATCGCGCGCACGGGCCGCCCGGGGCCTGTCGTCGTCGATGTGGCCAAGGATGTCTTCGATACGAAGCTTGACTATGCATATCCAGAGTCTGTGCATCTGCGCGGCTACAGCGGCGAGAACATTGGCGATGAGAGGGAGATTGACGCGGTGGTTGAGGCCATCCGCGCGGCCAAGAAGCCGCTGGTCTTTGCGGGCGGCGGCGTCATCCTCTCGGAGACGGCAGATGTGCTCCAGGACATCGTGCGCCGCCTCGGCGCACCGAGCACGGCGACCCTGCTCGGACTCGGCGCCATCCCGGCCGACGAGAAGGGCTTCCTTAGCTTTGCGGGCATGCATGGCTCTTATGGGGCCAACATGGCCATCCAGGAGTGTGACCTGCTGCTCTGCGTCGGCATGCGCTTCAGTGATCGCGTGACGGGCAAGGTCTCGGAATTCGCACCGCATGCGAAAATCGTCCACTTCGAGATTGACCGCGCCGAGCTCAACAAGAATGTTGCGGCAGATTACCGCGTACTCGGCGACCTCAGCTGGTCGCTGCCCATCCTGCGCGACAAGCTCGCCGCCTGCCCGGATGACTTTGCTGCAAAGTTTTCGCCGTGGCTCGCGCATGCGCTGGAACTCGAGGCTAAGCATCCGTTCGGCTATCGCGAGGAAGGCGATGCCATCAAGCCGGGCGCACTGATCAGCAAGGTCAGCAGCCTCATGGGCCGCGATGCGATTGGCGTGACGGATGTCGGCCAGCATCAGATGTGGGCGGCGCAGTTCTTCAAGGTCTACAAGCCTCGCCACTTCCTGACATCCGGCGGTCAGGGCACGATGGGCTACGGCCTGCCGGCAGCGCTCGGCGCCAAGGTCGGCTGCCCGGATTCTCCGGTCGTGCTCTTCTCGGGCGACGGCAGTATCATGATGAACTGCCAGGAATTTGCGACGATTGCCGACAACGATATCGACGTCAAGGTCGTCGTCATCCGCAACGAGATTCTCGGCATGGTCGGCCAGTGGCAGCGCCTGTTCTACAACCATCATTACTCACAGTCGGAGCTCAAGGGCAAGACGGATCTCGTCAAGCTCGCAGAGGCCATGGGCGTCAAGGGATACCGCCTGACGAAGAAGGAGGAGCTCGAGACGCGCTTGCCGGAAATCCTGTCGGAGAAAGGCGCCGTCCTCATCGATGTCGTCATCCCGGAAGAGGAAGATGTCCTGCCGATGGTGCCGGGTGGCAAGCGCCTGGACCAGATGGTCCTCGGTTATCTCTGAGATTGGATGTAGATTGGGTGTAGGAGGAATAGAAGATGAAGAAATACCTGCTTGCCGTGCTGGTCGACAATAAGCCGGGCGTCCTGACGCATGTGTCGGGGCTCATCAGCCGGCGCGCCTTCAATATCGAGAGCATCTCCGCTGGCTACACGGAGGAGCCGGAAGTCACGCGCATCAACATCGTCGTCTCGGTGGAGTCGGAGGGCGAACTCGATCAGGTCATCCAGCAGCTCAGTAAGCTCATCGATGTCATCAAGATCGTCAACCTCAGTGAGGAAGATGCGATTGAGCGCGAGCTCGTGCTCATCAAGGTCAAGGCGACGCGCGAGACGCGCAGCGACATCGTCAATGTCGTCAACATCTTCCGCGCCAATATCGTCGATGTGACGCCAGATGACGTCGTCATCGAGCTCACGGGCACGCAGAACAAGATCGACGCGCTCTGCGAGGTCATGCGGGAATACGGCATCATCGAGATCGCCCGCACGGGGGCCATCGCGCTCTCGCGCGGACCCGTGCCGGTCAAAGAGATGTAACGCGCAAACGATAATGTATTCTGTTGATAACGCATACTTCAATCGAAGTATGCGTTATTTTTATAGTTTTGACAATGATTCCCATTAGTGATAAGATAAAGGATAAACAGGACGACTGTCTTGTTCCAGCGATGGGCAGTGCCTTGGAACTGCTCGTCAGAAATGAAAAAGGAGGATGGATACGATGTTCCAGAAAACAGACTTTTGGATCGGCCTTGCAGTAGGTGCCGTAGCTGGTATCTTCGGCTACCGCTTCATGCAGGAGCGCGAGCAGCAGATGGCAGCAATGCAGCCGGCTGCACCGGCAGGTGAGATTCCTCTTGCTGAGCTTCAGCGCCAGAAAGAAGAACTCGAAGACCTCATCGCAGCTCAGCAGGCAAAGAAGAACTGATTTCTTGTAGAATGAGGGGGAGAGACTGCCAAACGTCTGGCAGTCTCTTTCTGTAAGGGAGGAACTATCTTGAATCTCATGGGAAGTCTGCAGATCCCCACTACTAAACTGGACTTATTCATCCGTTCCGTCGAGATCGCTTCGTATCTGCCGGGGCGCATCCGCCTGCGCAGCAAGAAGCTCCTGGGCAATCTGGAGCTCGAGCGCCAGGTACAGCAGCAGCTCCGCGCTTTTCCAGAAATTGCGCGCGTGGAGACGAGCATCGTCACGGGCTCGATCCTCATCCACTACGAGCCGGAGAGGCTGCGGCAGAATCCGGATCTGCGCAAGGTAGAAGAATACATCATGACGCATGCAAGGAGGTAAAATATGTCGTACGTATCTGGTTTCATGATGGGGGCAGCGATCGGCAAGAGCATCCGGCAGATGTTCGGGGGCTCTTCCGCAACGCCTTCATCCGGCCGTGCTGCCGTGGGGCGGCGCAGCCGGGCGGCCGCCAAGCCGCAGGCGGCGCCCTTGAGGGCTGTGCCGTCCTTTGCTCTCGTATCGGCCCTGCCGGGGCGCCGCCGCTACCGCGCAGCCCGCATCGCGCCGTCCATCGCAGCGCTCTTGGAGGAGCGTCTCGCGGCACTGGACTTCGTCAAGAGCTGTGAGGTCAGCGCCGTGAGCGGCAGCATCCTCATCGAGTTCGACGAGGCGGACAGCCTGCGCGTCGATGCGCTGGCAGCCTGGCTCAAGGAGCATCTGTTCCCCGCAGCGCCGGCTGATGGTGCGGAAGCGGAGTGCGCCGTACTCGACGAATCGCATGCTGGCAGAATCACGCGCAGCGTGCGCAACTCGGGCCGGGAATTCTCAGCCTGGATCAACCGCCACACGGCTGGCTGGTTCGATATGAGCTCGCTCGTGTCGCTGCTCTTTGCCCTGCGGGGTATCCGCAAGGTGCTCATGACGTATTCTTCTCCATCGGGAGCACAGATGCTCTGGTGGGCGCTGTCATTGATGAGAGGATGGCGTACCGTATGATGTATGGAAGTTGTTACCTTCATCTGCAGGCCGCACTGCTGCGTGAAGAACGCGCGCTGCTGGCCGCGCAGATCCGCCGCTATCGCACGGTCAAGGCGGTGACGGTCACAGACAAGCGCGTCCAGATCTGGTATCGGGGCGCCCTGCCGTTCCGCGAGATCCAGAAGCTGGCTATCGCGACTGTGCGCCGCGCGCAGGAAGCGGCGGTGACGCCGGCCGAGCGCCTGGCGGAGTACCGGCGCGATGCGCTCTTCTCGCTGGCCAGCTTTGCCGGTATGGAGATCCTGAAGCGCACCTCACCGCAGCTCTTCCTCAGCATGAAAGTCGCGCGCAGCCTGCTCGTGCTCGCGATTGCACGTAAGTTCATCCAGAACGGCGTCCAGGGCATGGTCAAGGATCACCGCCCGAATGCCGATACGCTGACCGCCACGGCCGTCATTGCCTCGGTGCTCGCCGGCAAGCCGGAATCGAGCCTGACGCTGCTGGCCATCTCCAACGGCGCCGAGATGCTCACGAGCTATGCAGCAGAGCGCGCCCGCACGCAGATTTCCGGCCTGCTGTCTCTCGACCAGCGCTATGTCTGGCTGGTCGACGGTGAGGTCGAGCGCAAGGTGCCGATTGAGCAGGTCAAGGCCGGCGACGTCATCGCCGCGCACACCGGCGAGAAGATCGTCATCGATGGCCGCGTCATCCGCGGTGATGCCGCCATCAATCAGGCGTCCATCACGGGCGAGTCGAACCCAGCCATGAAGCACAAGGGGTCGCCGGTCTACGCGGGCTCTGTCGTGGAAGCAGGCGAACTCATCATCTCCGTCGAGAAGGTCGGCAAGGATACGAGCCTCGCGCATATCGTCCACCTCGTCGAAGAGGCGCAGACGCGCAAGGCACCGGTGCAGAACTTCGCCGACCAGATGGCGAATTTCCTCGTCCCGATCTCCTTCCTCGGTGCGGCCATCGTCTACGGTGCGACACGGGACTGGCAGCGCGTCCTCAACCTGCTGTTCATCGACTTCTCCTGCGGCCTGAAGCTCTCGACGGCCACGGCCATCTCGGCGGCCATCGGCGCCGCAGCCAAGCGCGGCATCCTCGTCAAGGGCGGCAACTACATCGAGGCGCTGGCTGAGACGGATACGGTCGTGCTCGACAAGACGGGCACGCTGACGATCGGCGTGCCGCAGATCGCGTTCGTCAAGACGGCGAGCGGCGTGACGGAGAAAGAAGCCGTCCTGCTCGCGGCTTCTGCTGAGATGCACTCCGTCCATCCGCTGGCCGTCGCCATCCAGAAATACGTCAAAGAGCATGAATGGCAGACGCCGCACCACAAGAGCTCGAAGACCATCGTGGCGCGCGGCATGCAGGCCGAAGTCCCCGACTTCGATGGCTTCAAGGGCGGTGTCGTCCGCGTTGGCAGCAAGAAGTTCCTGCGCGAGAGCGGCGTCAAGGATGCCGAGCAGCTCGATACCGGCCTGATCGGCAAGAACCTGCTCTACGTGGCAAGGAATGACGAGCTCATCGGCGTCATCGGCATCGAGGACCCGATCCGTCCGAAGATGAAGAAGACGCTGAACCAGATGCGCCGTTACGGCATCGACGAGATTGTCATGCTGACCGGTGACAGCAAGGCCGTGGCGCAGGAAGTCGCGCGCAGCATGGACATCGATTCGTACCATGCGGAGATCCTGCCGGAGGACAAGTCGAGCTACGTCAATAAGCTCAAGCAGCGCGGCACGGTCATGATGGTCGGCGATGGCATCAACGATGCGCCAGCACTCGCGTTTGCCGATGTCGGCGTATCCCTCGGCGGGCGCCAGACGGATATCGCGGCGGAATCTTCGGCCGTTACGATCCACTCGGAAGACCCGTCCCGCCTCATGGAGGCCCTGCAGCTCGGCCGCCGCACGATGGACCTCGTCCAGCAGAACTTCATGGCGACGATTCTCGTCAACAGCGGCGCCATGCTGCTCGGCGCACTCGGCAAGATCAATCCGCTCTGGGCAGCCGTCATCCACAACACGGCGACACTGGCCGTCGTGCTCAACAGCTGCCGCATCCTGCGCCCGCAGGGCAGGACTTTGATCCGCCGCCGCAGAGCCGTCTGATGCGCTTATACTGCAAAGAAAAAGCTGGGGTTGCCCAGCTTTTTTTCTTTGTTATAATATAACAGAAAAATCTTGAAATAAAAATTACTTGCACTTTACGGACTTTGCCTATATACTGGTTTATAGACGTTCTATTTTCTTCGCATATCTGCATTGAGAGAACCGGACATCTAATACGTTATTCTAATTTTTCAGTAAGGGGATTATCTTATGGCTTTCCAGGACAAGACACTCACGTGCAAAGAATGTGGCAAGGAATTCATCTTCACCGCTGGTGAACAGGAATTCTACGCTGAGAAGGGCTTCGAGAACGAACCGGCTCGCTGCCGTGATTGTCGTGACAAGCGCCGCCGCAGCCGCGAAGGTGGCGAGCGGCGCCAGATGTACAAGGTCGTCTGTGCAGATTGCGGTAAAGAAACGGAAGTTCCGTTTGAACCGAAGAACGACCGCCCGGTGTACTGCCGTGACTGCTTCACCAAGAGAAGAGCACAGCACTGAGAGACAGTCGGTTGAAATTTTTTCATGAGACTGGCATGATATCCGCGATTATGTTATAATAGGTCGCGTAAGAGAGCAATGAGGCCCGGATACGTTTCCGGGCCTCATTCTCTGAAAGAATCCATCAATAGCGGCAAGCTATGGAAATCTGAGAGAGAGAGGGATTTTTATGAATTTGAAGAAGTTATTCGTCCTTCTGGCAGCCTGCGTCTTCGCGACGTTGGCGCTGGCTGGCTGCGGCGGCAGTGATTCGGCATCCTCGGGCAGCGGCTCGAGCGCCAAGGTGCTCAAGGTCGGTTCGTCGATCGACTTTGCGCCGTTCGAATTCCAGGATGAAGGCCAGAAGGAATACCAGGGCTTCGATATGGACCTGATCCGCGCCATTGGCAAGGAGATGGGCTACGAGGTCGAGGTTCAGAACATCGGCTTCGATGGCCTGATCCCGGCTCTGCAGGCTAAGAACATCGATGTCATCATCTCGGGCATGACGATCAACGACGAGCGCAAGCAGAACGTCTCGTTCTCGGATCCGTATTACCAGTCCGGCCTGACGATGGTCGTCCGCTCGGATGAGCAGGCTATCAAGAGCTTCCAGGACCTCAAGGGCCACAAGGTCGCTGTCCAGATCGGTACGACGAGTGCTGAGGCAGTCAAGAAGCTCGGCGGCGTAGAGGTCAAGGAGCTCAACACGCCGGCTGACTGCTTCATGGAGCTCAAGGGTCATGGCGTCGATGCTGTCGTCAACGACCGTCCGGTCAACGACTACTACATCACGAAGAGCGGTGAGACGGGCGTCAAGGCTCTCGAGGAGAAGCTGACGGCTGAGGATTACGGCATCGCTCTGGCAAAGGACAACACGGAACTGCAGTCCAAGATCAACGAAGCACTCAAGAAGCTCAAAGAGAACGGCGAGTACGACAAGATCTATGCAAAATGGTTCGGTGGACAGAAATAATCACCTATCCTGCATAAAGAAACACCACGCTTCCGGCGTGGTGTTTTGCTTTTTCCTTTTTCATTGACAGGAGAGAGGGCAGGAAATATAATAATAGACAGGTTTTTCTCTGTGATGAAGATGAATAATTATGAATCCCAATGGTAAGGTGAAAGCAAATGCATTTTAACTTCGATTTGGTCGTGAATTCCTTCCCACTCCTGCTCGTGGGCGCTGGCGTCACGATCAAGATTACGGCTCTCTCAGTTGCCCTCGGTGTGGTCATCGGCCTCTTCGTCGGCATCGCGCGCATCTCGCGCATCAAGCTCTTGCGCGTCCTCGCGGCAATCTACGTCGACTTCTTCCGCGGCACGCCGCTCCTCGTGCAGATCTTCCTGGTCTACTTCGCGCTGCCGGTCATCACGGGCCAGCGCGTCGACCCGTTCGTCGCGGCCATCGGCTCCTGCGGCATCAACTCGGGCGCGTACGTCGCGGAGATCTTCCGCGCCGGCATCCAGTCCATCGACAAGGGGCAGATGGAAGCCGGCCGTTCGCTCGGCATGACCTGGGTGCAGACGATGCGTTACATCATCGTGCCGCAGGCCTTCAAGCGCGTCATCCCGCCGCTCGGCAATGAGTTCATCGCCCTCTTGAAGGACTCGTCCCTCGTCTCGGTCATCGGTTTCGAGGAACTCACGCGCCGCGGCCAGCTGATCATCGCAAAGACGTATGGTTCGCTGGAGATCTGGCTCAGCGTCGCGGTCATTTACCTGGCCATGACCTTGACGATTTCCCGCTTCGTAGCATATCTGGAGAGGAGATACAAGACGGATGATCGACATTGAGAATCTGAGAAAATCATTTGGTGACGTCGAGGTGCTCAAGGGCATCAACCTCACGATCAAGGAGAAGGAAGTCGTCGTCATCATCGGGCCGTCCGGCTCGGGCAAGAGCACGCTGCTGCGCTGCATGAATTACCTCGAAGAGCCGACTTCCGGCGAGGTCAGCGTCGACGGCATCGTGCTCGACGGCGAGGCCAACATCAACAAGGTGCGCGAGGAAGTCGGCATGGTCTTCCAGCGCTTCAACCTGTTCCCGCACATGACGGTGCTCCAGAACATCATGCTGGCCCCAATCAAGGTCCGCCACGTCGCGAAGCAGGAGGCCGAGGAGACGGCGCGCAAGCTGCTCGCACGCGTCGGCCTGGCCGACAAGGCTGACGCCTATCCGAGCCAGCTCTCCGGCGGCCAGCAGCAGCGCGTCGCCATCGCGCGCGCTCTGGCGATGAAGCCGAAGGTCATGCTGTTCGACGAGCCGACTTCCGCACTCGACCCGGAGATGGTCGGCGAAGTCCTCGACGTCATGCGCAAGCTCGCCGAAGAAGGCATGACGATGGTCATCGTCACGCACGAGATGGGCTTTGCGCGCGAGGTGGGCGACCGCCTGCTCTTCGTCGACGACGGACGCATCATCGAGCAGGGCGACCCGAAGGAAGTCTTCGAGCACCCGAAAGAAGAGCGCACGCGCCTCTTCCTCTCGAAAGTCCTCTGAGGTCTCTGAGATCGCTGAGAACCATATCGGAGTGACAGATTGCCAGCCCGTCCTACTTGGAGATGAGACAATGGTATTCCTCACATGCAGTCGTGTTGACAGGGAACAATCCCATTGACAACCCCGCAACGACTCAGTATAATCGAAAGTGAATCAGGATGCCCATTATCCTGACGGTTTTTGATTTGTGTAGGAGGAATCATTATGGTTGGCAAAGTAAAATGGTTCAGTCCTGAGAAAGGCTACGGCTTCATCGCGCGCGAAGGCGGCGATGATGTATTCGTCCATTTCTCCGCAATCCAGGACGAAGGCTTCAAGACGCTCAATGAGGGTCAGGATGTCGAGTTCGAGATTGTCGAGGGTGCGCGTGGCCCGCAGGCTGCCAACGTCATCAAGACGGCATAAGAACGAATGAAAAGAGCCGGGTCCCGGAGACGGGACTTGGCTTTTCTTTTTGCCCGGGTTGCAGATTTGCAAGAAAATAATTGTATTTTCCGGATTTGGAAGAAGGGATTCGTGCGGCTTTGGCGAATACTATCAATATAAACAGAAAGCGTTCGGATCTCTCGGATAGGATAGGAAACTGTAACATCCAACAGTGTCCGGCGCATTGCTTTCTTCAATAAATTGTGCCGCTTGGCGGCATAGAAATAAGAAAGGGGATGTGTCTTATGGCAACATTCACTGTAAGAGGCAAGAATATCGAGATCACTCCTTCCCTGCGTGAGTACGTGGAGAAACGCGTTGGCAAAGTCACGAAATACTTTGATTCCGTCGGCGATATCAAGGTGCTGCTGACGGTTTCGAAGGGCCGCCACATCGTCGAGGTCACTGTCCCAATCCCCGGTGGCATCCTGCTGCGTGGCGAGGAATCGACGATGGATATGTACACCTCCATCGACCTTGTCGTAGAGAAACTGGAGCGCCAGATCCATAAACAGAAGACGAAACTCGCGCGCCGCCTGCGTTCTGGCCAGTTCAAGACGGAAGAGCTCAAGTCGAGCCCGATGCCAGACGTTCATGATGAGAGCGACACCTACAAGGTCGTCAAGACGAAACACTTCATCGTCAAGCCGATGGATGTCCAGGAAGCCATCATGGAGATGAATCTCTTGAACCATAACTTCTTCGTCTTCCGCGATGCGGAGACGGAGGCAGTCAATGTTGTCTACCGCCGCGATGATGGCAACTACGGTCTCATCGAGTCGGATAACTGATCGTACACCCACTTTGACACTTTGAAATGAGAGGAGCCTGCTTGCGGGCTCCTTTTTCCATGCCATCTATTTCATGCATCAAGAAAGAAGAGGTACCTGTCTTGCGCTACATCATCATCAATGCCGACGACTTCGGCCGTCATGCGGAAATCAATCGGGCGGTGGAGGAAGGGCTCGTGCACGGCTGCCTGCGCTCGGCGACGGTCATGCCGGGCGGCGCTGCCTTTGCGGGAGCTATCGACATCGCGCGCCGCCACGAGGAGCTCGGCCTCGGCGTCCACTTCACGCTCGTCGATGGCCATCCCATCCTGCCGCCGGAGGAGATTCCTTCGCTCGTCGGCTCAGAGGGTGATTTCCTGCCGGACCACACGGCGCTTCTCAAGCGCTATCTGAAGGGCGGCGTCAACCTCGAAGAGGTTCGGCGTGAGCTCGCCGCGCAGCTCCAGAAGATCGAAGCGACGGGGATTCCCATCTCGCATGTGGACAGCCATCAGCACATGCACACACTGCCGGGCATCATCGACATCGTCCTGGACCTCGCGGCGCGCGCGGGCATCCGGGCCGTGCGCACGCCGCGCACGCCGCTCTTTGCCGGTGCGTTTGGCGGGCTCGGGCAGCTCGTCGGGCGCCTGGGCCTCAGCACGCTTGCACGCCTCGCCGCCTGCAAGGCGCACCGCCGAGGCCTCTTGACGCCGGATAATTTTGCCGGCATCGTTGCGGGCGAGGCGGTCAGTGAAGGCGAGCTCTTGCATCTCATTGCGCATCTGCCGCAGGGGACGACGGAGGTCATGATGCATCCCGGTATGAAAAACGATGTGCTCCAGGAAGACAGCGGCTGGCAGCATGACTTTGAGGCGGAGCTCGCGGCCATCCTCTCGCCGCGCGTCGGGGAGGCGCTGCGAAAGGCAGAGGTCGAGCCGGTGAACTTCCGCCATCTCTCCTGCACTGCAGAGCAAAGGGAAAATTGACTTATAAAGGTCAGTCTGATAATATTGTAAGGTAGGTTAACTATAGGGGAAGCACATGCAGCCCCACACGCAGTAAGGAGTGATTTGGTTGCTGGGATTCATCAAGAGATTCTTAGGTGACAATAACGATAAAGAGATTGCCCGCTATCGCAAGGTGGTCGAGAAGATCAATGCGCTGGAGCCGCAGATGCAGGCTCTGACAGACGACAAGCTGACGGGATACACGAACAAGTTCCGTGAGCGCCTCGCGAATGGTGAGACGCTTGACGATATCCTGCCCGAAGCCTTTGCTGTCGTCCGCGAGGGCTCGCGCCGCGTGCTCGGCATGCGCCATTTCGATGTGCAGCTCATCGGCGGCATGTGCCTGCATGAGGGCAGGATTGCAGAGATGCGCACGGGCGAAGGCAAGACGCTCGTCGCGACGCTGCCGGTCTACCTCAATGCCCTGACGGGTGAGGGCGTCCACATGGTCACGGTCAACGACTACCTGGCCCGCCGCGACAGCGAGGACATGGGCCGTCTCTACCGCTATCTCGGACTGACGGTCGGCCTCGTCGTGCACGACATGGACTTCCCCGAGCGCAAGTTCGCGTACAGCCGCGACGTCACCTTCGGCACGAACAACGAGTTCGGCTTTGACTACCTGCGCGACAACATGGTCATCTATCCGGAGCAGATGGTCCAGCGCAAGCTCCACTATGCCATCGTCGATGAGGTCGACTCCATCCTCATCGATGAGGCGCGCACGCCGCTCATCATCTCGGGCCCTGGCGCCAAATCGACGGACATGTATGCCGTCATGGCCAAGGCCGTCTCTGGCCTCAAGGAAGGCATCGACTACACGGTCGACGAGAAGCAGAAGACGGTCGCGCCGGCCGACAACACCATTCCGAAGGTCGAGAAGATCCTCGGCATCAACAACCTCTACGCACCGGAGAACATCGAGCTCTCGCACTGCTTCACGGCTGCTCTGCGCGCCAAGGCGCTGATGAAGCGCGACCGCGACTACGTCGTGCGCAACGGTGAGATCATCATCGTCGATGAGTTCACGGGCCGCCTCATGGAGGGCCGCCGCTACTCGGACGGCCTGCATCAGGCCATCGAGGCAAAGGAAGGCGTGAAGATTCAGCGTGAGAGCCAGACGCTCGCGACCATCACCTTCCAGAACTACTTCCGCATGTACGACAAGCTCGCGGGCATGACGGGCACGGCCAAGACGGAGGAGGACGAGTTCCTCAAGATCTACAACCTGCCGGTCATCGTCGTGCCGACGAACAAGCCGGTCATCCGTAAGGATTACCCGGACCTCATCTTCAAGACGAAGCGCGCGAAGTACAAGGCTGTAGGCCGTGCCGTCACTTCGCTGCACGCGAAGGGGCAGCCGGTCCTCATCGGCACGACCTCCATCACGCAGTCGGAGGAGCTCAGCGCCATCCTCCGGAAGAATGGCATCCCGCACAACGTGCTCAACGCCAAGTTCCACGAGAAGGAAGCAGAGATCATCGCGGGCGCCGGCCAGAAGGGTGCCGTGACGATCGCGACGAACATGGCAGGCCGCGGTACGGATATCAAGCTCGGTGAGGGCGTGCCGGAGCTCGGCGGCCTCTTCATCATCGGCACGGAGCGCCATGAGTCACGCCGCATCGACAACCAGCTGCGCGGCCGTGCCGGCCGTCAGGGTGACCCGGGTGCATCGCGCTTCTATCTGTCACTCGAAGACGACCTGCTGCGCCTCTTCGCCTCGGACCGCATCTCGGGCATCATGGACAAGCTCGGCATGGACGAGGACGAGCCAATCGAACACAAGCTCATCACGAATTCCATCGAGCACGCGCAGAAGAAGGTCGAGGCGCGCAACTTCGACATCCGCAAGCACGTCCTCGAGTATGACGATGTCATGAACCAGCAACGTGAAGTCATGTACGGCGAGCGCCGCAAGATCCTCTTCGGCGAGAACCTGCGTGAGAATATCATGGGCATGGTCAAGCACATCATCCGCGCGGAGATGGACCAGTACGCCAACGCGCAGCTCTACCCGGAGGAGTGGCAGCTCGACGGCCTCATCGAGGATGCCGAGAAGATTTACGCGCCGCAGGGCCGCCTCAAGAAGGAAGAGCTCGCTGCGATGAGCCGCGACGAGCTGCAGGAATGCCTCGAGAAACTCGCGGAGGAAGGCTATCACAACCGCGAGCTGCTCTTTGGCGAGGACAACATGCGCGAGCTCGAGAAGGTCGTCATGCTGCGCGTCGTCGACAAGAAGTGGATGGAGCATCTCGACCACATGGATATGCTGCGCGACGGCATCAACCTGCGCGCCTATGGCCAGCGCAACCCGCTCGTCGAGTACAAGATCGAAGCGCTCGACATGTTCGAAGAGATGGAGGCCGACATCCAGGACCAGATTGCCTCGCTGATGTACCACGTGAGCATCATCACGCCGGAACAGCAGCAGGAAGCCGCGGCAAAGCAGGCGGCTGCCCAGCAGTCGGCTGCACCGGAAGCCGTTTCGGAGCAGGACAAGGCCAAGATGGAAGAGATCATCAAGAAGCAGAAGTCGCAGCTGCAGGATCACCTGCAGAACGCCCAGGCTTCGCATGGTGACGAGGTCAGCGCGGCCGAGGTCAAGAAGAAGCCCGTGACGAAGGACGGCAAGAAGGTCGGGCGCAACGATCCGTGCCCGTGCGGCAGCGGCAAGAAGTACAAGAACTGCTGCGGCAAGAACGAATAAATCATCAATCACAAAGAGGAAAGGATATTATGCTCGAAGATATCAAACCGCAGCTTGGCGAACTCAAGACGAAGCTGGACCAGATGGGCGAATCGCTCGAGGTCCCGGCGAAAGAGGAGAAGATCGCCGAGCTCGAATACAAGATGGGTGAGCCGACGTTCTGGGATGACGCAGAGAAGGCCCAGAAGATCAATCAGGAACTCAACGACGTCAAGATCAGCGTCGACAAGTACAAGAATCTCGTCGCGAAGTTCGAGGATGCGCAGACCCTTTGGGAGATGGGCATGGAAGAGCAGGACGAGAGCATGGAAGAAGACGTCAAGTCGGAACTCGCTGCTGTCGCAGAGGGCCTTGAGTCTCTGCAGCTCGAAGTTCTCCTGTCGGGCCCGTACGATGCCAACAACGCCATCCTGACGCTGCACGCCGGTGCGGGCGGAACGGAGGCGCAGGACTGGACTCAGATGCTGCTGCGCATGTACGGCCGCTGGGCAGAGCGCCACGGCTTCACGGTCGAGACGGCCGACCTGCTGCCGGGCGATGAGGCCGGTGTCAAGAGCGCGACGCTCTTCATCAAGGGCCATAACGCCTACGGCTTCCTGCGCTCCGAGAAGGGTATTCACCGCCTCGTGCGCATCTCGCCGTTTGACGCGCAGGCGCGTCGCCACACGTCGTTCGCGGCCTGCGACATCATGCCGGAGATCGACGACAACGTCGAGGTCAACATCAACATGTCGGACGTCCGCGTCGACACGTACCGCGCTTCGGGCGCCGGCGGCCAGCACATCAACAAGACGTCATCCGCCGTGCGCATGACGCACATGCCGACGGGCATCGTCGTGCAGTGCCAGAACGAGCGTTCCCAGCTCCAGAACCGCGAGCAGTGCCTCAAGATGTTGCGCGCCAAGCTCTTCGAGCTCGAGATGGAGAAGAAGGAAGCAGAGCTCGCGAAGCTCGAGGGCGACCAGCAGAAGATCGAATGGGGCAGCCAGATCCGCTCCTATGTCTTCCAGCCGTACACGATGGTCAAGGACCACCGCACGAATGTCGAGACGGGCAATGTCCAGGCTGTCATGGATGGCGACATCGATATGTTTATCCGCGCCTTCCTCGCGGCGAAAGCAAATCATGAAATCTGAGTCTTGTTTTCAGAGGAGTCAGGAGCAGTGCTTCTGGCTCCTTGTTCCATTGGCAGGTGATGAAATTGCGAAAAGCCTTGACTATTACGGGCTTGTTCTTCATAATATTAATCGTGCTCGGAGAGCTCTTGCTGCCTCCCGTCGTCGAGAGCGCGCTTGAAAGCCGTCTTTCTCAGAAGTTCTCGACGCCGCATGTGGAGGTAGAGCTCTCTGCTTCGCCGCGGCTCAAGCTGCTGCTCGGGCGGACGGACAGCCTCAAGGTCACGGTCCAGGATGGACAGGTCGGCCAGCTGCGCGTCCACGAGATGGCGCTTTCCGGCCGCAATACGGTCTTTGACTTCGGAGCCTTCTCGGAGGGCCGCCTGGCACTCTCGCAGGCAGAGGCGCTCTCCTTGACGGCCATGTTTGACGAGAACGGCCTGCGCGAGGCGCTGGCCCGCAAAATCAGCAAGGCGGACAATGTCGAGGTGCACATCACGGATGACAATGTCCTCGTGACGGCCGATACGAATCTCCTCGGGCACAAGGCACAGCTCTCGCTCGTCGGTCACATCGTGGCGGATGACGGGACGCTGTACTTCGACACGGATCAGTTCGACATCCAGAACTCGCCCTTCGGCACGGCGCGGCTCGGCGATACGCTCGGGCGCATCGCGCTCGTGAAGCCGGAGCAGCTGCCGCTCAAGATGCGCATCGTCTCGGTGGATCAGCAGGAGGGCAGTGTCCTCGTCCGTGCGGGTGAAGAATAATGGTTTTTGAGATAAGGTGGATTAGATGAAGGTATTCAAGTACAATCGCTGGCTCGTGCTGGTCATCGTCATTGGCCTGCTGGCGGCTCTGGCCATCAGCTTCCAGCGCAATGCGGTAGAGCGCGCCAACCGTCAGGTCGACCTCGCCATCGATTACGAAGGGCTGCAGGAACTCGCACAGCGCGAGGGCTTGCCGGAGAGCGTCGTGCTCGAGAAAGCAAAGGAAGCGGGCATCTCCTCCCTGGCTGTCTATGAGACGACCTTCAAGAAGCTCAACGACAATGGCAAGGCTGCGGCAATCGACGGCAGCAAAATCCTGGAGAGCTACCATGCAGGAACGCTCGAGGACCCTTCCTGGCGCCAGCTCGTTGCCTCCGGCAAGATCAACGGCAAGGAAGTCTACGTCGTCGGTCACGATCCACAGACCTATAAAGAAGTGAAGGAAGACCTGCTGCGCCGCCTCGGCAGCGACCGCGTGACGGTCCTGCAGGTTGGGAATGAAGAAGTCCTTGCGGTCAAGGCTCATTATGACTCCTTCCTCAAGATGAACCTCGGCATGCCGACGGATGAGATGAAGGCCGTCAACGATGCGGGCTTCCACGTCCTCGCGCGCCCGAGCAACTACGAGAACTGCACACCGGATGACGTCAAGGCCGTCTTTGCGCGCCTCGACGGCTTCGACGTGTCGGAGATCGTCTTCTCCGGCCAGCAATCGCTCGGTGCGCCGAAGGCTCTGCAGACGACGATTGACGAGATGAAGGAGCGCCAGATCAATCTCGGCCTCATCGAGGCGGTCACGCAGCTGCAGTTCTACAAGCAGGACGGCATGGAGGAGATCGCGAAGGGACTCGGCTACGACCACGTCGCACGCCTTTATTCCATCCCGAAGGATGAGCAGCCGAAGCTCAAGATCGATACGGCCGTCGAGCGCTGGTCCAACACGGACGAGGAGCGCAACATCCGCATCGACCTGCTGCGCATCTACGACAAGCCCTCGCCGAACATGAGCCTCATGGAAACGAACATGAAGTACTTCCAGGAGACGCACGACAAGCTCGTGGCGCATGGCTACACGATCGGCAAGGCTGGCACCTTTGAATCTTACAATGCCTCGAAGGTCCTGCGCGCCATCGTCATGCTCGGCGTCGCGGCAGCAGGCGTCCTCTATCTCTCGCTCGTGATTCCGCGCCTCAATGCGCGCACGCGCTATCAGTACATCTTGTTCGTCGTCTTCGGCCTCTTGGCAGCAGTGCCGGTCCTCATGGGCAATGGCTCGAAGATCCGCGTCGTCGCGGCGCTCGCCAGCGCGAATGTCTTCCCGGCCATCGCGGTCATCTTCCAGCTCGACCGCGTGCGCGCCTACAAGGAGAAGGCCCGCATCGCGCTGCCGCGCCTCATCGTGACGGCGGCCATCGCGCTCTTCGTCACGGGTGCGCTCTCCTACATCGGTGCGGCGTACCTCTCGGCCTCGCTGGCTGACACGCAGTACTTCCTCGAGTTCAACATCTTCCGCGGCATCAAGCTGACGTTTGTCCTGCCGCTCATCCTCGTCGGCATCGCCTTCCTGCAGCGCTTCGACATCTTTGACGGGCGCATGGACGATACGGAAGGCGTCGTCGAACAATTGAAGCGCATCCTCGACATGCCGGTCAAGGTCAAGACCCTGCTCGTCATGCTCGTCGTGCTCGTCGCGGGCGTCGTCTTTGTCGCGCGCAGCGGCCACACGTCGGGCATGCCGGTCTCGCAGACGGAGCTGCGCTTCCGCGCCTTCCTTGAGCAGGCCTTCTACGCCCGTCCGCGCACGAAGGAACTCATGATCGGCCATCCGGCCTTCATGCTCGCTGCGATGGCGGCGCTGCGCAAGTGGCCGACGATGGTGTTCTTTGCGCTCGTCCTCGTGGCGACCATCGGACAGGGATCGATGGTCGAGACGTTCGCGCACATGCGCACGCCGGTATACATGTCGTTCATGCGCGGCATCGGGGGCATCGTTCTCGGCGCTGGCATCGGCGCTGTCGCGATGATTCTGGTAGAGCTCTGGCAGGCTGTCATGGCCAGAGCCCGCAAAGCTAATGCAGCTGAAAAAAAGGAGAGTAAAGCAGACTGATGGAGAGAAGGATTGTCGTATCGGGATATTACGGCTCCAAGAATGCTGGCGATGAAGCGATGCTGGCCGCGATGCTGGAGGTCCTCGGGGATCTCGACCCAAAACTTCATATCACGGTGATCTCGGCGAGCCCTGCTGATACGAGTGAGCGCCACGGTGTGGAGTCCATTTCCTGGCTTGGCATTCCTTCTATCATCAAAGCGCTCTGGCATGCCGACCTGCTCATCAGCGGTGGCGGCAGCCTGCTCCAGAATGTGACGAGCCGCCGGAGCCTCTACTACTACCTCGCCATCATCTTCCTGGCCGTCGTCATGCGCAAGAAGGTCATGCTCTATGCACAGGGCATCGGCCCCATCATAGGCGGTTTGGCAGAGTTTGCGATGCGCGTGATCGGCAACCGCGTCGACCTCATCACCGTGCGCGACAAGGGCTCCTTGGCGGAGCTTGCCAGGCTCGGTATCACGAAGCCGAAGATCGAGTGCACGGCGGACCCGGTGCTCGCCATCCATCCGGTCGACAAGGCGGCCGGGCGCGCCATATTCAAGCGTTATCATGCCGATGGCGCAGAGCCGGTCGTCGGCATCTCTGTGCGCAACTGGCAGCACGAGACGCACTTCAAGGACGTCATGGCCGAGGTCTCGGACCGCATCGTGCGGGAGCTCGGGGCCCGCGTCGTCTTCCTGCCCATGCAGTTCCCTGAGGACGTCCATGCGGCGGAGTCGATCGCGGAGCGCACGCATGAGCCCTGTACGGTGCTCAAGGACGAGTACACGACGAGTGAGTTCCTCTCGCTCGTCGGCAACATGGACTTGATGCTCGCCATCCGCCTGCACGCACTGATCTTCGCCGGCGTCATGGGCGTGCCGATGATCGGCGTCTCGTACGACCCGAAGATCGACCGTTTCCTCGCCTCAATCGGGGAGAAGCCGGTCGGCAGCCTTGACGATGTCACGGCGGACGAGCTCATGGCGGAGGTCCGCCGCAAGTGGAACGACAAGGCGGTGTTCCGCAAGCGCAATGCGGAGCTCCTCGCAAAACTGCGCGACCTCGCGGCGCGCAATGCGGAGCTCGCACTGCAGCTCATAGGCAATCAGGAGAAGGGGACTCGTCGCTGAGTCCTCTTTTTTGAATCAAGATATAAGTACTGAGGTATAAAGGAGAGAACCATGATCCACATGCGCGATGTCTCGAAGATCTATGAGAATGGAGCTGTGGCCCTCGACCATGTGAATGTCGATATCGAAGCGGGAGACTTCGTCTTCATCGTCGGCGCCAGCGGCGCGGGCAAGTCCACCTTCATCAAGATGCTGTTCCGCGAGGAGCTGCCGACGAGCGGCAGCCTCTTCGTCAATGGGCGCGATGTCGTCCACATGAAGCGCAGCGAGGTGCCGTATCTGCGGCGCGGTCTCGGCGTCATCTTCCAGGACTACCGGCTGCTGCCGGACAAGACGGTCTTTGAGAATGTCGCCTTTGCGATGCAGGTCATCGAGGCGCCGCGGCGCCTCATGCAGCGCAATGTCAACGCCGTGCTCGACGTCGTCGGCCTGCGCGATAAGTTCCGCTGCTTCCCCTCGCAGCTCTCGGGCGGCGAGCAGCAGCGCGTGGCGATTGCCCGCGCTATCGTCAACGACCCGGCCATCGTCATCGCCGACGAGCCGACGGGCAACCTCGACCCGGAGACGAGCTGGGACATCATGGACATCTTCAACCGCATCAATCTCGCCGGCACGACCATCGTGATGGCCACGCATGACAAGACCATCGTCGACACGATGCAGCGCCGCGTCATCGCCATCGAGGACGGCCACATCGTGCGCGACGAGGCGAAGGGAGGCTACGGCTATGAAGCTTAAGACGGGCGAGTACTTTATCCAGGAGGTGTTCCACTCGCTGCGCCGCAACAACTGGATGACCTTTGCCTCCATCGGCACGGTCGCCGTCTCGCTCTTCGTGCTCGGCGTCTTCCTGATCCTCGTGCTCAACATGAACCGTCTGGCCGGCATGCTCGAGTCACAGGTGCAGATCAGCGTCTACCTCGAGGACCATCTGACGGACCGCGAGAAGCGTCAGATTGGCTACGACATCGAGTCGCTGCAGGGCATTGACTCGGTCACCTATGTCGACCGCGAGACGGCCAAGGAGCGCCTCAAGGAGAGGCTCGGTGACCAGAAGTACCTGCTCGACGCGCTCTCTGAAGACAACCCGCTGCCCGATGCCTTCGAGGTGACGGTCACGACGCCGGCTGTCGTCGAATCGGCGGCCGGCGCCATCGCCGCGATGCAGGGCGTGGAGGAGGCGAAGTACGGCCAGGATGTCGTCGAGCACCTCTTCGACATCACGCGACTCATGCGCATCTTCGGCTTCGTCCTCATGGGCCTTTTGGGCGGCGCGACGCTCTTCATTATTTCCAACACGATACGCCTGACGGTCTTCGCGCGGCGCAAGGAGATTGCCATCATGAAGTACGTCGGCGCGACGGACTGGTTCATCCGCTGGCCGTTCCTCTTAGAGGGCATCGTGCTCGGCTGCATCGGCGGCTTCATCGCGGCCGTCGCGCTGCGCAGCTTCTACGCGGCGATGGCGGCCAAGATCTACAGCACGCTGGCCTTCTTCCCGCTGATGCCGCAGTATCCGTTCATGAATTACGTGACGCTCGCAATCCTCTTGGCGGGCATTGTCATCGGCGCGATCGGCTCGGTCATCTCGCTCAAGCGCTTCCTGCGCGTGTGAGGAAGGGGGCGTTTGACATGAAGGATAGAGGCGGCAGGGCCGCGTCCCTGATGCTCGTATTCTCGCTGCTGCTGGAGCCAGTCAGCCTGGCGGCAGCGCTCTCAGACGACAAGGGCGGCTATGAGAGCCAGGCGGCAGCGAAGCTGCAGCAGAGCAACGAACTGCAGAGCAAGATCGACAACGTCTCGGAGGAGAAGCGCGCGCTCGACGAGGCGGCCGACGCGGCCATCAAGGAACACGAAGCGCGCAAGGCAGAGCTCGATGCGACCGACGCGCGCCTCAAGCAGAACGAAGAAGAGCTCGCCACCCTGCAGAAGGACTATGAAGCCAAGCAGGAGCGGCTCGGTAGGCGCGTGCGCGATATCTACATCAACGGGCAGGTCTCGTACCTCGACGTCCTGTTCGGCGCGCACGACTTCCAGGACTTCCTCACGCGCATGGACCTTTTGAAGCGCATCATCCGCCAGGACTATGCGCTCGTGCGCGGCGTGCAGGAGGAGAAGGACAGCATCGAGCTGCGCCAGGCAAGCCTTGCACAGGACCGCCTGACGCAGGCCGAGCAGGAGGAGAAGGCGCATCTGGCGCGCGCAGACATGGAGGAGAAGGTCAAGCGGCGCGAGGCGCTCATTGAGCGCCTGCGCACGGACAAAGCCCTCATCGATCAGCAGTATGAGGAACTCATGCGCGCTTCGCGCCAGATCGGCGAGATGATACGGGAGCGCGGCATGGGCAGCGCGGCGCCTTCGGGCAGCGGCGCGATGATCTGGCCGGTCTCCGGAAGTGTGACGAGTGAGTTCGGCTGGCGCGTTCATCCGATCACGGGCACGCAGAAGTTCCACAGCGGCGTCGACATCGGCGCCGACTACGGCGTGCCCATCCATGCGGCGCAGAGCGGCACGGTCGAGTACGCGGGCTGGGTCTCCGGCTACGGCAACACCGTCATCATCAATCACGGCGGCGGCATCACGACGCTCTACGGCCACAACCAGTCGCTGGCGGTCAGCGCGGGGCAGAGCGTGAGCCAGGGCCAGGTCATCTCGTACTGCGGCTCGACGGGCAATTCCACGGGACCGCACTGTCACTTTGAAGTGCGGCAGAATGGAGAGCCCGTCAGCCCGTATTCCTATCTTTGATTATCTCTATCTCTCTGAAGAGGATGTAAAACATGAGCAAGAAAAAAATTATCATCGGCGTCCTGTTGACGGCTGTGCTCTCGTCCTTCCTGACGATTGCCGGCCTCTGCTTCGCCTTTGGCATCCACAGCAATGAGGTCGCGGATATCGTTCGCTTCCTCGGCGTCAAGCGCTTCATCGAGGCGCGCTACGTGTCAGATGTCAATGAGACGAAGCTCATGGACGGCGCGATATCCGGCATGGTGCAGTCCCTCGGGGACCCGCACTCCCTCTACATGAATGCCGACCGGTTCGAGCAGCTCAAGGAGCATACGGAGGGTGAGTTTGGCGGCATCGGCGTGACGATGGGCTTCAAGGACAGCAAGGTCACGATCATCTCCGTCCTCGACGACACGCCGGGCCAGCATGCCGGCCTCGAGGCTGGCGATGAGATCATGGCCGTCGACGGCACGCCGGTCTCGGAGATGCAGCCGGAGGAGGTTGCCATGCATATCCGCGGCGAAGTCGGCACGAAGGTCGTCCTGACGATCGAGCGCGACGGCGAGACGCAGGACTACACGATCGAGCGCGCGACCATCAAGATCGATACGGCCAAGGGCACGATGCTCGAGGACGGCATGGGTTACATCCGCATCGCCTCGTTCTCGGAGAACACGGGCAAGGAGTTCAAGGCCGCCTACGACTCGCTCGAAGAACAGGGCATGAAGGGACTCATCATCGACCTGCGCGAGAACCCCGGCGGCCTCGTCACGAGCTGCGTCGAGATTGCGAACATGGTCGTGCCGAAGGGACCCATCGTCTCGGTCGTCGAGCGCGACGGCTCGAAGGAGGTCCACGAGTCGAAACTCGAAGAGAGCAAGTACCCAATCGTCGTGCTGATTGACGGCAACAGCGCGAGCGCCTCGGAGATCCTCGCAGGTGCGCTGCAGGATACGGGTGCCGCGACGCTCGTCGGCACGAAGTCGTACGGCAAGGGCTCCGTCCAGGTCGTCGTGCCGATGCTCCATGACGACGGCCTCAAGCTGACCATCGCAAAGTACTACACGCCGAACGGCCGCTGCATCGACGGCACGGGCATCGAGCCTGACGTCGAGGTAGAACTGCCTGAGGGCGCGACGACGGACGTGCAGCTCGAGAAGGCCAAGGAAGTCCTGAAAGAGAAGCTCCGGTAACGGCAGATATAGAAAAAGCGCAATGCCTCATGGCATTGCGCTTTTTGGCTCTTATCACCCCTTGGGGCGGTGCTCCGCGATGCAGGCGAGGAACGCCTCGCCGTATTTCTGCAGCTTGTGCTCGCCGATGCCCTTGACGAGCAGCATCTCCTCGTGCGATTTCGGCAGGACGGCGCACATGTCCTTGAGCGTCGCGTCGGAGAAGACGACGTAGGGCGGGATGTGGTCGCGCAGCGCGATTTCCTTGCGCAGGGCGCGCAAGTACTCGAAGAGCTCCGGCGCCTCGGCCTGCTTCGTGACCTCCTTCGGCACGGCCTGCAGGACCTTCGCTTGACCGCGCAGGACGGCGTAGGCGGAGGGCTGCAGGGTCAGGACGGGGTACTTGCTCTCGGTCAGGGCGAGATAATCCGTCGCGACGAAGCGCTGGATGAGCAGCTTGATGTCCGCGAGGCTGCGCTCCTTCATGAGGCCGTAGGTGGAGAGCGTATCAAGGTGCAGGGCGAGCACGCGCTTGTCCGACGAGCCCTTGAGTACCTGGGCGACGAGTGTCAGGCCGAAGCGCTCGCGCATGCGGTAGACGCAGGAGAAGACCTTCTGGGCGTCGATCGTCACGTCCTGCTCCTCGAGGCCGGCCTTGCAGTTGCCGCAGTTGCCGCACGTCGCAGGCGCATCCTTCTCGCCGAAGTACTGGATAATGAAGTGACGCAGGCACTCCGGCGTGTGGCAGTAGTCGACCATCTTCTGCAGGCGCCCGAGGTTGTGGCGCTTGCGCTCCTCATCTTCGGTCGAGACATCGATGAGGTACTTCTGGGTCTGCGTGTCCTGCGGCGAGAACAGCAGGATGCACTCGCCGGGCTCGCCGTCGCGCCCCGCGCGGCCCGCTTCCTGATAGTACGCCTCGATGTTCTTGGGCATGCTGTAGTGGATGACGAAGCGCACGTTGCTCTTATCGATGCCCATGCCGAAGGCATTCGTCGCGACGATGACCTGCACGTCGTCGTAGAGGAAGTCGTCCTGTGCCCGCGCGCGCTCCTCATCGCTGAGGCCTGCATGGTAGCGCCCCACGGCGAAGTGCTTGCGCGCGAGCAGGCTGTAGAGCGCGTCGACGTCCTTGCGCGTCGCGGCGTAGATGATGCCGGCGTCGCTCGGGTGGCTCTTGAGGTAGCGCTCGATGAAGGCCTTCTTGTTTTCACCGCGGCGCACCTCAAAGTAGAGGTTGGGCCGGTCGAAGCCCGTGACATGGATGTGCGGCTCTTGCAAGCCGAGCAGACGCACGATGTCTGCTCGGACCTCCGGCGTCGCCGTCGCCGTGAAGGCAGAGACGAGCGGGCGGCGCGGCAGCGCAGCGATGAACGGCGCAATCTGCTGGTAGCTCGGCCGGAAGTCATGGCCCCACTGCGAGAGGCAGTGCGCCTCGTCGACGGCGACCATCGAGATGGACTGCTTGTCGAGGATGTATTGGAAGTAGCTGGTGTCGAGCCGCTCCGGTGCGACGTAGACGAGCTTGTACCTGCCCTGTGCAATGGCCGAAAGGCGCGCGTCGGACTCGGCGAGGGAGAGCGAGCTGTTGATGTAGGTGGCGGGGATGCCCTGCTCGATGAGGGCGTCGACCTGATCCTTCATCAAGGAGATCAGCGGCGAGATGACGAGCGTGAGGCCTGGGAAGATCAGCGCCGGAATCTGGAAGCAGATGGATTTGCCCGCGCCCGTCGGCATGATGGCGAGCGTGTCGTGCCCTGCGAGCAGGCTTTCGATCACGGGCGCCTGTGCGGGCCGAAAATCGCGGTAGCCGTAGAAGCGGCCCAGGAGTTCGCGCGCCTGGTCAAGATACGGGTTCATAGGACAAGTTCCTTTCTTAATAGATATTTAACTTTCATATAGGATAACGATAGCAATTTTATTCTAACATATATTTGTTTGATGACAATAACATAAAATAGGGATCTGTTGCATCATATCGTATAATCGCATATCGTACAGTACATAGGAGAGGATTGAAAATGAAGAGAAGATCGTGCGGCAGGGGAGTGGCGCTGCTCGCAGCTGCCATGTTCCTCGGATTGCCGTCTGCATCCTGCGCAGACCTTTCCCTGCAGGACGCCATCAATCTGGCCCTCGCGCAGAACACGAGCCTGCGCATCACGCAGAAGGGCGAGGACACGGCAAGGGCACAGCTGCAGCAGGCAAAGATCGATAACGGTCTGAAAATCACGGGCACTGAATCATTCGATACGACCTTGAAGCGCTCCTCCAGCACGGACTCGAAGAACGAGATTGGCGTTACGGCATCGTATCCGCTCTACACGAGTGGCAAGGCAGAGGCCAACATCGACAGCGGTGTGCTCGGCCTCAAGGCGGCAGAGCTCTCGACGGAGCGCAGTCGCGAGAACCTCAAGCTCGGCGTCATCAAGGCGTACTACGATGCGCTCGAGGCGCGCCGCACAGTCGACGTGCGCCAGGAGACGGTCGACAAGTATCAGGACCACTACACGAATGTCAGCCAGCTCTACGCAGCCGGCTCGAAGGCGCGCATCGATGTCATCCGTTCTTCTGTCGAGCTCAGCAATGCGGCGCAGGACCTCATCAAGGCGCAGAACAGCTACGAGGTGGACCTCGCCACGCTGCGCAACTACCTCAACATCGACCGCAGTGAGCCGCTGAACCTGACATCGGATTTCTCTTACGACCAGTTTAACATCGACATGGACTCCTGCATCGATTACGCCTACCGGAACCGCAAGGACCTCATGATCGACCTCTACAAGTACCAGCAGGCGGAGAATGCGGTCAAGGCGGCGAAGGCAGACTTCGGTCCGAGCGTGACGCTGAGCGCCGGCCCGAGCTGGTCGCATTCGTTTAAGCCCGCGACGAGCTCCGACTCTGACATCACGGCAGGTGCGACGCTCTCATGGAACTTCTGGGACAACGGGCTGACGCGCGCCAAGGTCCAGGAGGCCGAGACGAGCCGCGACGTCGCGAAGCTCACCCTGACGAAGGACCAGGAGGACATCGACCTCTCGCTGCGCCAGGCCTACTACAACATGCGCGAGGCAGAGAAGCGCCTGAATTCCACGGGCGATGCCGTCAAGCAGGCGGAGGAAGATTACTTCATCGCGCGCGAGAAATACCGTGCCGGCGAGGGCCTGATGCTCGACATCATCGACGCGCAGGAAGCCCTCTCGACGGCGCGCCTCAACTACATCAGCGCGGAGTACGACTACGCGCGCTACAAGGCGACGGTCGAGAACGCCATGGGCATCGAGCTCACGGATCAGGAGAAGGAGGCCGCGGCCAAGATGACGGCGACAGCTGCCGAGAAGGCAGAGCGCGCCGTCCTGCAGGAACCCATCGCGCCGGAGAACGCTAAGCCGGACAAGGAGACGAAAGGACTCGCAAAGAAAGCGGCAGATGCTGTCGTGAGTGAGGCCAAGGCCGCTGCAAGCGATGCATCCGCTCAGGTCATCCAGGATCTGGCAGAAGGAGAGGTTACGAAGTGAAGATAAACGGGAAAGTCAAGCTCGCCATCGCAGCGCTCGTCCTCGCAGGCTGTGCCTTTGGCGGCTACCGATACTATGAGGCGCAGCAGGCCGCCCAGCAGGCTGCCGCCGTCGAGACGACGAAGGTCGTCCGCATGGACATGAAGTCGACGGTCTCGGCGACGGGCACGATCCAGCCGGTCGACTCGGTCGAGGTCAGCTCCAAGATCACGGCCCGCCTCAAGAGCGTGCTCGTCAAGGAGAACGACAAGGTCACGGCCGGCCAGACGGTCGCAACGCTCGACGCCAAGGATTACGAGGCCAAGCGCGACCAAGCGCAGTACAAGGTCACGAACACGCAGGCCGAGTACGAGCGCATCAGCTACCTCTACAGCATCGGCGCCGATACGCGGAAGCAGCTCGAGGACGCGCAGATGAACTATGACACAGCGGTCTCAGAGCTCGCACAGGCGGAGTCGGATGCATCGGAGACGAGCATCCTCGCGCCGATGGACGGCACAGTCGTCGGCGAGCCTAAGACAGTCGGCACGATGGCCGTCGCGACCTCGGACAACCCGACGGTCATCATGCGCATTGCCGACCTCTCGAGCAAGCAGATCAAGGCCAAGGTCGATGAGACGGATATCGGCAACATCAAGGTCGGCCAGCAGGCGACGTTTACCGTCGACACCTACACCGACAAGACGTTCACGGCCCGCGTCACGAAGATCTCGCAGACGGATACGAGCAATTCCTGGGATACAAGTTCGAGCTCCAGCTCTTCGAGCAGCTCCTCCTCATCGTCGGCCAGCGTCATCTACTACTACGTCACACTCGATGTCGACGACCCGGACAGCCAGCTGCTGCCGGCCATGACGGCGCGCGTCGAGATCAATACGGCCGACAAGCCGGATACGCTGGCCGTGCCGATCTCGACGCTCAAGACGGACGCCAACGGCTCCTACGTCATCGTGCGCAATGCCGACGGCTCGCAGGAGAACCGCTATGTGACGACGGGCATCTACAGCGATGAGTACGTGGAGATCCTCTCCGGACTCGAGGAGGGCGAGGATGTCGTCAGCACGTACACGGCGAAGAAGACGTCAAGCTCGTCCTCGGGCAACAGCAGGCGCGGCGGCCCCATGTTCTAAGCGGGGGATAGCAATGGCAGAAGAAAAGAAAGCAGAGGAGCGGTACGCAACGATACAGCTCCACGGCATCAAGAAAATCTACCACATCGGCGGCGAGGAGCTCGCGGCGCTCAACGGCATCACGACGAACATCTACAAGGGTGAGTTCGCCGCGCTCATGGGGCCGTCCGGCTCCGGCAAGTCGACGCTCATGAACATCCTCGGCTGTCTCGACCGCCCGACGGAGGGCTCCTACAAGCTCGATGGTGAGGAAGTCGCAGGTCTCGACGACGACGCTCTCGCGAGGACGCGCAACAAGAAGATCGGGTTTGTCTTCCAGAACTTCAACCTACTCTCTCGCATCTCGGCGCTCGAGAACGTCGCCCTGCCGCTCATCTACGCGGGCGTCGGGCATAGGGAGCGCATGGAGCGCGCCATGCACTTCCTCGAGGCCGTCGGCCTCAAGGACCGCGCCGACCATCTGCCGAACGAGCTCTCGGGCGGCCAGCGGCAGCGCGTCGCCATCGCGCGCGCACTCGTCAACGACCCGCACATCATCATGGCCGACGAGCCGACCGGCAACCTCGACACGAAGTCGACGAAGGAGATCATGGAGATCTTCGAGGACATGCACGAGAAGGGGCGCACGATCATCCTCGTCACGCATGAACCGGAGATCGCGGCCTGTGCGAGCCGCCAGCTGCTCGTGCGCGACGGCCAGATCACGCGCGACGAAGGAAAGGGTGTGGTCATGGATGTTGTTTAAGGAATGTTTTGTTATGGCGATCAACGCGCTCTTGGCCAACAAGATGCGTTCGCTCCTGACGATGCTCGGCGTCATCATCGGCGTCGCCGCCGTCATCGCGCTCGTCTCGGTCGGCATGGGCGTGCGCACGGGCATCACCTCGAACTTCGAGAGCCTCGGCGCCAACACCATCACCATCATGCCGGGCTCCTCGAACCGTGGCGGCCCGCGCGGTGCGGCCGGCTCGATGCAGACACTCAAATACGATGACGCCAAGGCCATCGAGGCGAAGATCAAGGACATCCAGTACGTCTCGCCGACGGTCAGCTCCTCGTATCAGGTGGTCAACGGCAACCAGAACTGGAACACGTCCGTCACGGGCGTGACGCCGGACCTCATGCAGATCCGCTCGCTGACTGTCGATAATGGCTCGTTCATCAGCAAGGAGGACATGACGAAGCGCAACCGTGTGGCCGTCATCGGCGCGACAGTCGCGGAGAACCTGTTCGGCACGGAGAATCCGGTCGGCAAAAACATCCGCATCAAGAACCAACCGTTCAAGGTCATCGGCATCCTGGCTTCCAAGGGAAGCTCCGGCTTCGGCCAAGACCAGGACGATGTCATCTACATCCCGCTGACCACGGCGCAGGAGCGCATGATGGGCATCACCTACGTCCAGTCCATCAGCCTGCAGGCGACGGATACGCAGAAGATCGACCAGGTGCAGGACGAGATCACGACGCTCCTGCGCCAGCGCCACCGCATCACGGCTGGCAAGGAAGATGACTTCCACGTGCAGAACACGGCCAGCATCATCGCCTCGGTCAATCAGTCGACGGCGATGATGACGGTCCTCTTAGGCGCAATCGCGAGCATCTCACTGCTCGTCGGCGGCATCGGCATCATGAACATCATGATGGTGTCGGTGACGGAGCGCACGCGCGAGATCGGCATCCGCAAGGCGCTCGGCGCGACGTTCCAGAACATCATGATGCAGTTCATGATTGAGTCGATGGTCCTAGGCATCGTCGGCGGCCTCATCGGCATCGTCGTGGGCTGCGCCGCTTCGTACGTCATCTCGAGCACTGGGGCGGTCCAGACAACAATCACGCTGCTGCCAATCGTCCTGTCGTTCTCGTTCGCCGTGGGCATCGGCCTCTTCTTCGGCATCTATCCCGCGCGCAAAGCCGCACGGCTCGACCCGATCGAGGCACTGCGCTACGAGTGATGAAGCTGAATCTATCCAGGCATAAAAAAGCCTCGCACGTCTGTGCGAGGCTTTTCGTATGCCTGGATGAATCGAATCTCGGGTTACCCGGCTTATTCGATGACGGCCAGCAGGTCGCCCGAGGTGATGCGGCTTCCTGCTGCGACGCAGATTTCCTGGACGATGCCGGCAATCGGTGCGGTGATCGTCGTCTCCATCTTCATGGCCTCCGTGACCATCAGCGGGTCGCCCTTCTTGACGACATCGCCCTTGGCTGCAATCAGGCGCAGGACAGAGCCTGAGAGGGTGGCTGGGACTTCGCCCGGGACGGTTGGATCAGCCTGGCGGATGATTGTCGTGCCCTCTGAGGCGGCCTTATCGCGCACGCGGATCTCGCGCGGCATGCCGTTGACCTCGAACTGGATCTCGCGGAAGCCTTCATCGGACGGCGGCGTGATGTAATTCATGCGGATCAGGACCATTTTGCCGTTGATGCGCAGCCAGCTCTCTTCGCCCGGCTTCATGCCGAAGAAGTACGTCGGCGTGTCGAGAATCGAGAGGTCGCCGTACTGATGGTAGCGCTGGATGTAGTCCTTGTAGACCTTCGGGTAGATGCAGTAGCTCGAGCGGGCTTCTTCCGTCTCTGGCATGCGCAGGACCTTCATGTCCTGCGTGACCTTCTCCTGGTCAATCGGTGCGGGCGGCGTCTCAAGATGCGGCTTCTCGCCCCTGAGGATGATCTTCTGGAGCTTCTCGGGGAAGCCGCCGTAGGGGACGCCAAGCTTGCCGTCGAAGAAGTCGACGACGGACTTCGGGAAGTCCATGGTCTCACCGCGCTCGTAGATGTCTTCTTCGGTCAGCTTGTTCTGCACCATGAAGAGCGTCATATCGCCGACGACCTTCGAGGACGGCGTGACCTTGATGACATCGCCGAACATCTCGTTGACCTTTGCGTACATGCGGCAGACTTCCGGCCACTTGTCGCCGAGGCCGACGCCCTTGGCCTGCTGGCGCAGGTTCGTGTACTGGCCGCCCGGCATCTCGTGCTGGAAGACCGTCGTGTTCGGGCTCGTCATCTTGCCATCGACACCCGCGTAGTACGCGCGGACGACCTGCCAGTAGCGGTCGATCGTCTCGAGCTCTTCGATGTCCATCTTAGGCTGGCGCGGGTTGTTGGAGAGCGCCTGGATGAAGGCCGTCATGGACGGCTGGCTCGTGCCGTTGGAGAGAGCGCTCGTGGCGACATCGACGATGTCGACGCCGGCCTCAGCTGCCTTGGCGTAAGTGTAGAGCGTGCAGCCGCCGCCCTCGTGGCTGTGCAGGTGGATCGGCAGGTCGACGGCATCCTTGAGGGCCGAGATCAGGGTGTAGGCGGCTTCTGGCTTCAAGAGGCCCGCCATGTCCTTGATGGCGATGATGTTGGCGCCGGCCTTCTCCATCTCCTTGGCGAGGTTCGTGTAGTACTTCAGCGTGTATTTCTGGCGGCCGTCGTTCAAGATATCGCCCGTGTAGCAGAAGGCTGTCTCAGCGATCTTGCCCTGCTTGCGGACTTCGTCGATCGAGAGCGTCATGTGGTCGAGCTGGTTCAGGCAGTCGAAGATGCGGAAGACATCGACGCCGTTCTTGGCGGCGAGGCGCAGGAACTGGCGCACGACCTCAGGCGGGTAGTTCGTGTAGCCGACGGTGTTGGCACCGCGCGTCAGCATCTGGAACAGGATGTTTGGCGCTGCCTCGCGCATCTTGCGCAGGCGCTCCCACGGGTCCTCGTCGAGGAAGCGGTAGGCGACATCGAAGGTCGCGCCGCCCCAGTCCTCGAAGGCGTAGATTTGCGGGACCCTGCAGGCCGTGTAATGGATGGCCTTCATGATGTCTTGCGTGCGGATGCGCGTCGCGAGCAGGGACTGATGCGCGTCGCGGTACGTCGTATCCATCAGCAGGACCTGCTTCTGGTCCTGGATCCACTTGGAGAACTTCTCGGGGCCGAGTTCCTGCAGGAGCTGGCGCGTGCCAGACGGGCATTCCTCATCGGAGGCGTCGAGCTTCACCGGCGTCTCAAAGCGCGGCTTGGGGTTCGCGCCATTGCCGTGGAAGCCGTTGACCGTGACCTCGCCGATGTAGGCGAGCAGGCCGGCCGCCGGCTCGTCGATGACATGCGGGTCATCGAGGAGCTCTGGATGGTGGTCGATGTAGTTGACGTTGCAGGTGCCTTCCTGGAAGTTCTTATCGAGCAGCATGTTCTTGAGGAAGTAGATGTTCGTCTTGACACCGCCGATGCGGAATTCATCGAGGCAGCGCAGCATGCGTGAGATGGTCTCCTTGGCATTGTTGGCGTGTGCGGTGACCTTGACGAGAAGGGAATCGTAGTACGGCGTGATGACCGCGCCTGTGTAGGCCGTGCCGGCGTCGAGGCGGATGCCCGGGCCGCCACCGCTGCGGTAGTCGTTGATCTTGCCGGTGTCCGGCATGAAGTTGTTCTGCGGGTCTTCTGTCGTGATGCGGCACTGGATGGCTACGCCGTTGCAGGGGATGTCCGCCTGGCTCTTGATGCCGATCTCTGGATCGGAGAGGGCATAGCCCTCGGCGACGAGGATCTGCGTCTTGACGATATCGACGTCCGTGATGGCCTCGGTGACCGTGTGCTCGACCTGGACGCGCGGGTTGACTTCGATGAAGTAGAAGTGTTCCTCATCCTGGTCCGCGAGGAACTCGACGGTGCCGGCATTGACGTAGCGGACGTTCTTCATGATCTTCAGGGCCGCTGCGCAGATGTTCTGGCGAAGCTTCTTCGGCAGCGACCAGGCCGGTGCCATCTCGATGACCTTCTGGTGGCGGCGCTGGATGGAGCAGTCACGCTCATTGAGGTGGATGACATTGCCGTGTTCATCGCCCATGATCTGCACTTCGATGTGCTTCGGGTTCAGAATGCATTTCTCGACGTAGACATCCTCGTCGCCAAAGGCGCGCTTTGCCTCAGAGCGCGCTTCCTCGTACGACTCCTTGAGGTCTTCCATGCGGTCGACGCGGCGCATGCCGCGGCCGCCGCCGCCGTTGATGGCCTTGATCATGACCGGAAGGCCGACGCGCTCAGCGAATGCCTTGACCTCAGCGAAGTCCTTGACGGCACCGTTCGTGCCCGGGATCATCGGGATCTCTGCCTTCTCGGCCTGGATGCGCGCGTTGACCTTGTCGCCGAACATCTGCAGGTGCTCGACCTTCGGGCCGATAAAGATGATGCCCTCTTCCTCGCAGCGCCTTGCCAGCTGTGCATTCTCGGAGAGGAAGCCGTAGCCCGGATGGATGGCATCGACATCGTGCTCCTTGCAGATGCGAATGATGTCCTCGATGTCGAGGTAGGCATCGACTGGCTTCTTGCCCTTGCCCACGAGATACGCCTCGTCGGCGCGGCTGCGGTGCAGGGACAGGACATCTTCTTTTGAATAGACGGCGACCGTGCGGATGCCCATCTCATGGCAGGCGCGGAAAATGCGGATGGCAATCTCGCCGCGGTTTGGCACCAAGATCTTGTGAATGGTCTTCATATGGATCCCCCTTAGAAAAAACAGGCCACGTGAATGAAATGACAGAACTGCCGCTGTTTTCCTGTTAGCAGGTGGAGCAGTGCAATATCTCTCTGTCAACATTGGCTCCTTTTGACAGTTAGCGTTATTTTTTTCACAAAGGTGAAGAAAATCAAAACCGGAATGAGTCCGGTCAGCTCCTTTGCTTGCCATTATCATACGTCAGACGCAGAAAATAATCAATAGTTTTCATGTATTTTAACATAAATATAAAGTATCTTGTATCCAAAATCAGTAAATGCTTGACAAGAGGGAGTGGATTCCGTATAATAACATCATGTTAACGCTTTAGCAAGATAAAGAACTGAATGAGGAGAGATGGATATGAAGTGGAAAAAGATTCTCGCACTGGGGATGGCGGCTGTCATGACGGCGGCTTTTGTAACGGGCTGCGGCGGACAGAAGGCAGCCGATAACGGTTCGGGCTCTGGCGACAAGGGCAAGATCATCGTCGGACTCGACGACAACTTCCCGCCGATGGGCTTCAAGGATGAGAACAACGAGATCACGGGCTTCGATGTCGATCTTGCCAAGGAAGCGTCGAAGCGCCTGGGCCGCGAAGTCGAGTTCAAGGCAATCGACTGGTCGAGCAAGGAAGCGGAGCTCAAGAGCGGCCGCGTCAACGTCCTCTGGAACGGCCTCGACATCACGGAGAAGCGCAAGGAGAACATGCTGTTCTCGGATCCGTACATGGACAACCGCCAGATCATCTTCGTCAAGAAGGGACGCACGGACATCACGGACGAGAAGAGCCTCGCTGGCAAGATTGTCGGCACGCAGAGCGCTTCGACCGCTGAAGAATACATGGATAAGACGGACTTCTTCAAGAAGGATGTCAAGGAAGTCAAGAAGTACTCCGACTTCGTCACGGCGTTCATGGATCTGGAGAACGGCCGTGTGGATGCCATCGTCGGTGATGAGATCGTCGGACGCTACTACATGAGCAAGCACCCCGAAGCCATCGAGGCTGTCGATGTCGCCGTCGGTCCGGTCAGCCAGTTCGGCATTGCCTTCGCAAAGGATAACAAGGCCCTGCGCGACGATGTCCAGAAGGTCCTCGATGAGATGAAGGCCGACGGCACGACCGCCAAGATCTCTGAGAAGTGGTTTGGCAAGGACATCACGAAATAATCGCTCTATCTGCATCGCTGCAAGTGGTGTGTATGAGAAAGCCGGTTACCGATATCCAACGAGATATCGGTAACCGGCTTTTTTTAAAGGGCATTCTCCTGCAGCTGACAGGCGGCGGAGAGGAGTTCCTTCGCCGCCATGCTCTGCGGATGGCAGATGATATCGCTGACATCGCCGCTTTCAGCGACGATGCCGTTGGCGAGGACGACGATGCGGTCAGCGATCTGTGGGAGCAGTGCGAGGTCGTGCGTAACGAAGAGACAGGCCATCTGCTGGTCTGCTATGAGCCGGCGCAGCAGTGCGATGATGTCCTGCTGTACGGTCACGTCGAGCGCGCTCGTCGCCTCATCACAGATGAGCAGGGCAGGTGAGAGGGCGAGGGCACGCGCGATGGAGGCGCGCTGGCATTCACCACCGCTGACTTCGTGCGGGTAACGTCCGGCATGTGCCTTTGGCAGGCCGACCTGTGCGAGCAGCGATAGGACCCTGGCGTGGCAATCCGCTGGCGATAGGCCATGTGCGCGCAGAGGCTCGGCAATGCTCCAGCCAATCGTGTGGCGTGGGTCAAAAGAGGCCTGTGGCAGCTGGAAGATCATCTGCAGGCGGTCGTAGAGATGGCGCAGAGCCGCTCCTTTCGCTTGTGTCACATCTTCGCCGTCAAAGAGAAGCGTGCCGTCATCGGCATCGATGAGACGCGCGATGATCTTTATGAGTGTGCTTTTCCCGCAGCCGCTGCGGCCGACGAGGCCGACGCATTCGCCTGGCGCGATGGTGAGGTTGATACCATGGAGGACCTGCTGCCGTTCCCCGCGGCGTCTGTATGACTTCTGGATATTCCTGAGCTCTAAGATTGGGGTCATTGCAGGAGACCTCCTTCTGCTGTCCCTTCGAGGGGGAGCTGTGGGATGGCGTGTAGGAGCTCGCGCGTATACGCCTGCTGCGGGTGCTGGAGCACGGTCTCACAGGTGCCGTATTCGATGCACTCGCCACGGCGCATCACGAGCAGCGCATCGGCTAGATGGCGGGCAACGGCGATGTTGTGTGTCACGAGAAGGATTGCCGTCCCCTCTGTGCGCTGCAGTGCCTTCAGGGCATCGAGGACGCAGATCTGTGAGAGGACATCGAGTGCAGAAGTCGGTTCATCGGCGAGCAACAGCTTGGGCCGCAGCATCATTGCTGCGAGGATACCGACGCGCTGTCCCATGCCGCCGGAAAGCTCGAAAGGATAGGCATCCCAGACCGTTTGGGGAAGATCGAGCACCGCCATGAGTTCTTCGGCGCGCTGCCGGATCTGCTGCTTCGTCCAGTTGGCATGTGCGCGGATGCTCTCTGAGGTTTGTGCGCTGATGCGTCGGACAGGGCAGAAGGAAGCGCCGGCGTCCTGGAAGATCATGGCAATGGCTGAGCCGCAGAGGGCGCGCCGCTTCCCCGTCGGGAGTGTGAGCAGAGACTGTCCATCCATGGAGATATCTCCCTGCCACGATCTGCCGCGCTCGGGGAGACCGAGGATGGCGCGCAGGACGGAGCTCTTGCCGCTGCCCGACTCACCGACGATGGCAAGCGTGCTGCCGGCGTTCAGGGAGAAACTGAGATCGTTGACCGCGGTCAGGCTGCCGTAGGAGATGCTGAGATGCGTTACGTCTAGTAATGGCTTCATGATATTCATTCCTTATCGAGTTCCGGGCGGATTTCATAGTAGTCGGAAGGATGTGCCGTGAAGCCTTCTACGCCCTTGCGCATGACGAATGACATGCGCAGGTGGGCGGCGTAGATATATGCGCAGTCGTCAAGGGCGAGCTGCTCCATCTGGATGGCAATCTTCGCGCGGTTTTCTGCGCCGTAGGTGTTGCGGAGCTGCTCTTCGAGTGCCTCCATCTTGTCGCTTTGATAACAGCCGAAGTTATAGGGCGATGCCTTGAGGAGATGCGTCGTGAAGTAGTATTCAGGATCGCCGGTCGGTGCTGTGACGATGGCATTGGCGTAGAGATCGAATTCGCCGTTCTTGCGGAACGGCTTGTAGTTGTCTGTCGCGTTGATATCGAGCTTGATGCCGATCTTCTTCAGGCTGTCCTGTGCCGATTCTGCGAGCAGTGGGAGCTCCTGCCGCGAGGTGTAAGTGAGATAGCGGAGCTCGAGGTCTTTGCCGTCTTTATCCACGTAGCCATCGCCATCTGTGTCTTCGTAACCGGCTTCCTTGAGCAGGGCTCTTGCCCCATCGAGATCGTAGGGGGCTGCCTTGACGGCTGTACCGCCAAACGGGAGCGCAGCGGGGAAAGGCCCGGCGGCTGGCGTTCCCTGGCCGTGCAGCAGGACCTTGGTGAAGTTTTCCTTGTCGATGGCCATGGCGATGGCCTTGCGCACGCGGAGGTCCTGCAATGCCGGTGTGCGGTAGTTGAATGCAATCTGGTAGACACGGGAGGTATCGGTCTGACTGATCTTATAGGTATCCTTCCCTTGGAAGAGGCTCAGGCTGGCATAGGGGAGTCCCTGCACGGCATCGAACTCGCCATTCTGCATGGCCATCGTGAGCGTATCGCCATCCGGGATGCTCTTGACGATGATCTTGTCCATCTTTGGCTTTACGTCACCCCAGTAGTTCTCGTTCTTCTTGAGTATGATCTCGGTATCGCTGACGGATACCGGCAGGTACGGTCCTGTGCCGACGACGATGTGATCGTGTTCCCCTGCTTCCACATCGATGATGCACCCGTAGGGATCGGAAAGGTAATTGAGGAGAGCGGGTACCTTCTCCTTGGATTTGATTGTGATGGAGTCATCATCTGCCGTGATGGAGTCGATTTTGAGGTCTTCCGGAGCACGGTCATTCTTTTCCAGCAAGTCATCGAGACATGCCTTGACGGCCTGTCCCGTTACCTTCTTTCCGTTTGAGAACGTGATGTTGTCCTTGAGCCTGATCTTGACCGTGTAGTCGTCAAGCTGCTCGTAATCTCTGGCGAGCCAGGGTTCGAGCTGCATGTTCTCTGTGAAGCGGAACAGGGTTTCGCCGATGCCATAGCGCAGGGTGCTCCAGCCCACGTAGGTATCGTGCGGGTTCGTGCCGACGTTCTCCATCGCGGGCCCATAGGCCATCGTGCCGTAGGTGAAGGTCTTTTCGCTGCCAGCCTGATCTCTTGTGCTGCCACAGCCTGCGGCGAGGATGGAGGTGCTGAGGGCAAGGGTGAGGAGGATGCGTACCTTCTTGTTCATGATAAAGTCCTTTCTTGAATCGTTTTCCTGTCAGTCCTGCCGGCGTGGCTGCTGGCGTGGATCGAAGATATCGCGCAGCTTGTCACCGAGGAGGTTGAAGGTGGCGACGGTGATGAAGATGGCTGTACCAGGAGCCAGGATGACCCATGGTGCGACCTGCAGCATGCTGCGGCCGTTGTTCATCATCGCGCCCCACTCTGCCGTCGGCGGCATGGCACCGAGTCCGAGGAAGGAGAGGCCTGCAAGCTCCATGATGATGGTGCCGACATTGAGGGCCGCCGTCACGAGGATGGGGCCGGCGATATTGGGGAAGACGTGGTGGCAGAGAAGGCCGATTTTTCCTGTGCCGCTCATGCGTGCGGCAGCGAAATACGGCGTGCTGCGGATCGTGAGCACGAGGCCACGGGCGAGGCGCGCGTACTTCGGCCAGCCGATGAGCGCGAGTGCTATCGCTGCTTGAATGAGGCCGCCGCCCAGGATGCCTGCGACGGCAATCGCGAAGACCATCTCGGGAAATGCGAGGAAGACATCGGCGAGGCGCATGAGGAGGATGTCTGTCCTGCCGCCCTTGAGGCCGCAGAGTGCGCCGATGAGGCTGCCCGTGATAGCGATGAAGATCAGGAGCAGCAGAGAGGCGCACAGTGTTGTCTGCGAGCCGATGATGATGCGCGAGAGGATATCGCGTCCATAGCGGTCTGTGCCGAGGAGATGATCTGCACTCGGGGGCATGAGCGCCTGCGCAAGATCCTGGGCATAGGGATCCTGCGGTGTGAGCCAGGGAGAAAAGATGGCGATGAGGAGCAGCAGGATGACTGCGGCGAGGTAGGGAAAAAGAGAGCGATGGAACTTCATTTCATATCCTCCTCATGGCGTACGCGCGGGTCGAGCGCATGATAGAGGAGGTCTGCTGCGAGATTCACGCCGACATAGATGATCGACATCCAGACGACGTACGCCTGGATGAGCGGATAGTCGCGCGAGAGGATGGCATCGACCACCAGTTTGCCTACGCCATCCCACATGAAAATGGTCTCGACGATAGCGGTGCCGCCGAGCAATGAACCGATGGAGAGGGCGAGAAGCGTGATGATGGTGATGAAGGAGGATCGCAGCACGCTGTGCGTGAGGATCGTCCATTCGCTGATGCCGCGGGAACGGGCCCCAGCCACATAGGGCTTGCCGAGCTCTTCAAGTACAGCTGCGCGGATTTGCCGCGTGTATTTTGCGCTCATGGAGATGGCGAGCGTCAGCGCTGGCAGAAAGACGCTCGCGGCGTGTTCTTTACTTCCCATGATGGGGAAGAGGTTGAGCTTGAGTGCGAGGAAGTAGATGAGCAGCAGAGCCACGAAGAAATTTGGCAGGGAATTGCCGATAAAGGTCAGGAAGCGCACGCAAAGGTCGAGCATGGTATTTTGCCGGGCTGCAGAGAGGATACCGAAGGGGATGGAGATGAGGAGTGTCATCGCGATGGACACGAGCATGAGCTCGACCGTCATGGGCAGCTTCTCCGAAAAGCTTTCAAAGACGCGCTTGCCAGAGATATAGGATCTTCCCATGTTGCCTGTTGCGGCGCCTTTGAGCCAGTGGCCGTACTGCACGAGGAATGGCTGGTCAAGACCGAGTTCGGCGCGTTTCTGATCCTTGACCTCTTCAGAGATGGCAGCTCCCGACTGTTCGTAGAGATGATCGACGGCGTCGTCCTGCGTGAACTGCATGAGGCTGAAGGTCAGGAACGTGATGCCGAAGAGGATCGGGATGAGCTGGAGAACGCGCTGAATGATATAACGATGCAACCTGAGAATCTCCTTCCATCATCGTTTTTGGTAAATAGCTAAGTAGTGACAATGATATTATACCGAGGGCATGGCAAAAAGATAAGCCCCTCTGGGGGATTCGGGAAGCAAGGAATTTTCATGGATAGAACCCCGGTGGGGGCTTATCTCGTGATGGGAATTCCGGTAGAATAGTAGAGTAAAAGAAAGATGTATCTGGTTCACTTGTATAGAAAGAGGTTTTTATGGATTGCATGGGTGATAATGCACTTCGCCGTGAGGAGTGTCAGCCGACATCGCGTGACTTCCGTCTCGAGAAGAAGATTGAAACGTATTGGAATCAACGCAGTGCGGCGTTCAGCCAGCTGCGCCTGCAGGAAGCAGCCGGGCCGAATGGAGAGGCCTGGCGTACGTTGCTGCAGGAACATCTGCCGGATCGGCGGCTCTCTATCCTCGATATCGGCACGGGAGCGGGCTTTTTCCCGCTGCTGCTCGCGCCACTCGGGCACGAAGTCACCGGCGTGGATCTCTCAGAAAAGATGGTGCAGGAAGCGCGGAAGAACTGCCTTGCGGCGGGCGTCCCGGCACGCTTCCGGAAGATGGACGCACAGGCGCTGGATTTCGCGGATGAGAGCTTCGATGTCATCTTGAGCCGCAACCTGACGTGGACGCTGCCGGATGTGATGGAGGCCTATCGGGAATGGCATCGTGTATTGCGCCCGCAGGGAATCATCCTGAACTTCGATTCTGATTATGGCTGCAAGACCTTTACAAAGACGAAGGATGCGGACCATGTCCATGCCAGCCTCTCGCAGGAGACGCTCACTGCCTGCAATGACATCAAGCATCAGCTGCGCATCAGCCAGCATCGCCGCCCGTTCTGGGATGCGCGCTTCCTGCATTCCCTCGGGATGGAGGTCTCTGTCGATGCGGACATCGCTCCGCGCGTGCAGCGCGACCCGTCCATGCACTATGATGATGTCGCTGTTTTCGGCATCCATGCGAAGAAATCTTCTTGAAATCCTCTTGAATGGGGCAGGATGTTCTAAAAAGGCTTGATTCGTCAAGCCTTTTTCTGTACAATGGAATGTATGTTAACACTTTGCCAGACTAAAGGAATATCCGCAAGGGAGAATCATAAGAATGGATAATCTGCTCAATACGATATTACAGATGCTGGAGGGCTCCGAGATCACGCTCGAGATCTTCTTCGTCACGCTGGTCATCGCCCTGCCGCTCGGCATGATGGCGGCGCTTGGCAGGCTCTCGAAATGGCGGCCGCTCAGTGCCTTCATGGAGTTCTACATCTGGCTCATGCGCGGCACGCCGCTGATGCTGCAGCTGCTCTTCGTCTACTTCGCGCTGCCGATGATCGGCATCCGCCTGCCGGACATCGCGGCGGCACTCCTGGCCTTCACGCTCAACTACGCGGCGTACTTCGCGGAAATCTTCCGTGCGGGCATTCAGTCGGTGCCGAAGGGACAGTATGAGGCAGCCAGGACGCTTGGCATGAACTACACGCAGACGATGCGCCGCATCATCCTGCCGCAGGTCATCCGCATCGTCCTGCCGCCGGTCTCGAATGAGACGATCAACCTCGTCAAGGATACGTCGCTCATCTACATTCTCGCGATGAACGACCTGCTGCGCGTCGCCCGCACGATCGTACAGCGCGAATTCGACATGACGCCGTTTCTCATCGCCGGTGTATTCTACCTCGCGATGACGTTCGTGCTGACCTGGATGTTCAAGAAATTGGAGGCCTACTATGGCAAATACGACAAATAATGATGCGCAGGTCATGCTGCGCATGCACGATATCCACAAGTCATTCGGCGACCTTGCCGTCCTCAAGGGCATCGACGTGGAGGTCCGCCGCGGCGAAGTCCTCGCGATCATCGGACCGTCCGGCTCCGGCAAGAGCACACTCTTGCGCTGCATCAACAAGCTCGAGACGATTGACTCGGGCTCCATCGAGATCGAGGGCGAGTTCCTGGCCGACACGGATGAGAACGGCGTGGCAGAGTACGCCGACGTCAAGAAGGCGCGGGAGATCCTCTCGCACACGGGCATGGTCTTCCAGCAGTTCAACCTCTTCCCGCATATGACGGTGCTCGAGAATCTCATCGAGGCGCCCATCCAGGTCAAGGGCATGAAGAAAGCGGAGATCCTGCCGTATGCCAAGGAGCTCTTAGAGAAGGTCGGTCTCGCGGACCGCGCGGACTACTATCCGTCGCAGCTCTCGGGCGGCCAGCAGCAGCGTGTGGCCATCGCGCGCGCCCTCTGCATGAAGCCGGACATCATGCTCTTCGACGAGCCGACCTCGGCGCTCGACCCGGAACTCACGGGCGAGGTCCTCAAGACGATGCGGGAGCTCGCGGAAGAGCGCATGACGATGGTCGTCGTCACGCATGAGATGGCGTTTGCGCGCGAGGCGGCCAGCCAGGTCATCTTCATGGCAGATGGTACGATCGTCGAGCAGGGCGAGCCGGAGGCGTTCTTCGCGCATCCGAAGGAGGAGCGCACGAAGGCCTTCCTGCAGAACATGCTTTGACACTTGATGTTGAACAAAAAAGGAGCGAGTGATCGCTCCTTTTTTGTTCCTGGCGGCAGAACTTTTCTTGATTTTTTCAGGATTACGGTGGATAATAAAACGTAGAATGCCTGCGCGGCGACCGGCGCATGATCTGGATTGACCGCGGGAAGCGTGAGGCACATGGAAATTGGAGGGGTCTTATGAAGCGCATACTGTTCTTGTTATCTGTCATCGCCGTCATGCTATTGCCGATGGCAGGCGTCTCGGCGGCCTCGTCTGATTTCAGCGAGCGCGTGAGCGGCATGGCGGAGATCACGGCGGTCCGCGTCAACAGTGGCTCGGACAAGATCCGCATCGTCGTCGATGCGAGCAAGCCGGTCCGCTATACGACGATGACGCTGAAGAATCCGGACCGCGTCATCGTCGACATCCAGGGGGCTTGGCTTTCTGCCAAGGTCAAGCGCGAGATTGCGGTCAGCAGCCGTTTTGTCAACGACATCCGCATCGGCCAGTTCAACAAGAATACGGTGCGCCTCGTCGTCGAGAACAAGGTCGGCAGCAGCAACTACAAGATTTTCCCGCTGACGGGCGGCACAGTGCCGGGGCGCGTCGTGCTCGACTTCGGCAATCTGAGCGACAGCTCGAAGGCCGTGATCGCTGTGCCGGATGTGCAGCAGAAACCCAGCACCACCGGCAGCAGTTCGGTGAGCACGACAAAGCCCACGACACCTGCCACGAGCCAGACGCAGGAATCAAAGCCTGCGACGAAGCCTGCGGTGAAGCCATCGGATTCCTCGAGCACATCGAGTACACAGACGACAAAGCCCGCGACAACTCCGGTGACGAAGCCTTCGAGCTCTTCGAGCACGGAGGACATCGACGGCCCGGCCAAGGAGGCCGCCGGCACGGCGACGGATACGGGCAAGGATTCGAGCAAGAATACAGGCAGTAATGCCGGCAATACGCCTGCCATCACGGATGACACGGATGCCGACATCGCCGCGCTGACGGGGCTCAAGGGACGCAAGATCACGATCGATGCCGGCCACGGCGGCAATGACTCCGGCGCAATCGGGCCGACGGGCGTCATGGAGAAGAGCGTGACGCTGCGCATCGCCAACGAATTGCGCCGGCTGCTCGTGGCCGATGGTGCGACGGTCTACATGACGCGCACGACGGACACGGAAGTCTCGCCGAAGGGCGCCAACGCTTCGGATATCGAGGAGCTTCAGGCGCGCTGTGATGTCGCGAACAACACGAAGTCCGACATCTTCATCTCGATTCACATGGATTCGTTCTCGAGCGGTGCGGCGAAGGGAACGACGGGATACTACTACTCGCTCGGCTCGCAGCGCTCGCGCGACCTTGCTGACAAGGTGCGCCAGGGCGTCATCGACCAGATCGGCACGCAGAGCCGCGGCACACAGAGCTGCAACTTCTACGTCGTCAAGCACACGGATATGCCGGCGACGCTCGTCGAGGTGGCCTTCATCTCGAACCCGCAGGAAGAGCAGCTGCTCAACAGCGAGGAAGGCATCGAGAAGGCCGCACAGGGCATTGCCGACGGCATTGCCGATTACTTTGGCTGAGTCTGCTTAGAGAGCAGATGAGCATGGCAGGGCATGGAAACATGCCCTGCCTCGTCTTTCCCGGCAGTCCGGGGAGATTCAGACAGGAAGAGAAGAGAAAGGGAAGGTAAGATTCTTGGAACAGGAAATGAAACAGATGGACATGGCGCCGGAGGAGAGTCTGGAGCAGATGGTGCAGGAAGGCGTGGAGGAGCGCAAGCGGCAGCTGCGCCGCCACAAGCTGCCCGAGAAGGCGACGCTCGCGGCAATGCTTACGGCGATGACGAAGGCAGAGCTCGACGACATCCGCTTCAACCTCAATGTGACGGGCGCGAGCTCCCTCAAGAAGGCGGAGCTCATCGAGCGCCTCTGCCCGGCCATCACGGCCTTTGCGGAGCGCTGGATGATGTCGCTCTTAGAAGAGGAGTATCAGCTCTTCCGGAATCTTGCGGCAAATGGCGGCAAGTCCGAGGCGCTCAGCGATGAGGATGACCGGCTCGACTACCTGCGCGGCCTCGGCTTCCTCTCCTGCGGCATGGCGAATGAGACGCTCATCTGGTTCATGCCGGAAGAGGTGCTTGCCGTATTCAGCCAGATGGATACGGACGCATTCCACGCGAGAGTGCTGCGCAACACCAAGGTGGCGCGCCTCGCTGCCGGCTTGCTCTACGCTTACGGCTATCTGAACTACGAGCAGCTGTTCGAGAAGGTCTGCGCGCATCTGACGGAGGAGGAGCGTCCCAGCGTGAATTTCGCGGACTTCGTCGGCATCCTGCTCAACGCGTCCTGCTGGAAGAACACGGTCGTCGCTCTGCCGCAGGGCGTCAAGTACTACACGCTAATCGACGAGGAGGAACTGGAGAACGAGCAGCTGCGCCGCTCGGACCTCGACTTTGCTGACCTCACGTATGAGGAAGCATGGGCCGCCGGTGCGGATTCCTACACGCCGGACACGCCACCTTGCCGCGCGCTCATCCAGTTCTTCATGCAGGCGCACGGCTATGGTGTGCTCAAGGCAGCCGATGTGGCCGGTGAGATCATCATCTTGCTCCAGAACGGCGGCTCGCTGCAGGAAGCCGTGGATTACCTCGATGAAATCGGGCTCATGAAGGATGCGGACAAGGCAGATGCGATCATCCCGCTGCTGGCCGCGCTCAACAATGCGACGCGCCTCTGGCCGCTCAAGGGCCATACGCCGGAGGACCTCATGGCCATGACGGGAGAGGGGCGCGTCATCCCGTTCGACAAAGTGCACAAGGCAAGGGTCGGCCGCAATGATCCCTGCCCGTGCGGCAGCGGCAAGAAGTACAAGAACTGCTGCCTGCGCAAGGATGAGCAATGAGCAGTCCGGCAAAGCACATGCAGTATAAGCAGAAGGCCAGGCGCTTCTTCTCCGTCCTGCTGCCGATCTTCGTCACGCAGGTCGCACTGACGGCGACAGGCTTCTTCGATACCGTCATGTCGGGCCATGTCAGCGAGCAGGACCTCGCCGGTGTCGCGGTCGGCTCGAATCTCTTCATGCCGTTCTTCGGCTCCTTCCTCGGCATCATCTCGGTCCTGACGCCGACCATCGCCCAGCTGCACGGCGCGGGCAGGCAGGAGCGCATCGGCTTCGTGGTCCGCCAGGGGTTCTACTGGTCGCTTGGTCTTGCGGGCGCCTTCCTGCTTCTCGGCATCCTCTTCGTGCCGACCATCCTCGAGTTCCTCGCGCTCGAGCCCAAGGTCGAGCGGGTGGCTGCAGGCTATCTGGCCGCCATCGCCTTCGGCATCGTGCCGATCTTCCTCGCCGGTGTGTTGCGCAATCTCATCGATGCGCACGGCTACACGCGATTGACGATGGTTATCACGCTTGTGACGGTGCCAATCAACGTCATAGCCAACTACATCTTCATGTACGGCACCCTCGGCATTCCCGCCTTCGGCGGCATCGGTGCCGGCATCGGTTCGGCCATTGCCTTCTCGCTGAACCTCCTATTCAACGCGATCGTGGTCGTCACCGTCGAGCCGTTCCGCAGCTATCACATCTTCCGCAGCCTGCCGCGGCCGGACCTTGCCGAATGGAAGCGGTCGCTTTCGCTCGGCATCCCGATCGGTAGCACGATGTTCTGCGAGCAGAGCATCTTCAGTGCTGTCGGACTCTTCATGACGGTCTACGGCACGACGGTCGTCGCGGCGCATCAGGCGGCGATGAACTTCACGACGCTCGTCTACATGATCCCGCTCTCGGCCAGCATGACGCTGACCATCCTCGTCGGCTTCGAGATCGGCGCGCGGCGCAGTGAGGAGGCGGCGGCCTACATCCGCCTCGGCCGGCTCCTGACCTTCGTATTCGAGGGCAGCCTGGCCATCCTGCTCGTGCAGTTCCGCGAGACGATTGCCGAGCTCTACACCTCGAGCCCCGATGTGCAGGAGCTTTTGGTCGTCTTCCTAGTCTTCGCCGTGTTCCTGCAGCTTGCCGACAGCATCGATGCGCCGTTGCAGGGGGCCCTGCGCGGCTACAAGGATGTGCACGTGACCTTCCTGCTCGCCGTCGTCTCGTACTGGGTCATCGGCCTGCCGGCGGGCTGGCTCATCGCCAACTACACGTCGGTCGGACCTTACGGCTATTGGTGCGGCCTGATCATCGGCATCGCCTTCGGCGCCATCTTCCTTTCCCTGCGCCTGCGCACCGTGCAGAAGCGCTATCAGGGAGCTTGAACATACGAGCAATAAAAAATCGGCCTGGATTCGGCCGATTTTTTCTATTTTCATATAGTTTTCAGGAGCAACCAGTTGTTTTCAAGTTTCGCCTGCTATGATAAGACTGTAAGCAGAGAACAAGAGACGGTCCATCGTCTGGAGGGAATCGATATGAAAGCAGCACAAGAAATGCCAGAAACCTACATAGAGCCGTTGAAACAGTCGAAGAAGAGTGCACGCCATCTTGCGCGTTCGTTCCGCAAATTCAAGCCGGAGCAGTTCTCGCGCCGCGTCACGGGCGCTGGCTGGTGGATGCGCAGCCTGACAGCCGCCGTCATGATGATCATGGCTGTACTCGCGCCAATCCACGTACTGCCGACTTATGCGGCACCGGTGGACCCGGAAGAGAGCGTCAGCCCAATCGTGACCGTGGCGAGTGCGGCGGACCTGCGCCAGCTGCGCGGCGACAAGAAGCTCACGCGCAAGGAGCAGAGCCGCCTTCTGGCGCTGGCACTGCGCCGCAAGGCCGCGCTGGCCGAGCCGGAGGTCACGGCGGACATGCGGACGCTCGAGCGCTCGTCGGCCAAGCTCCAGGGCCTCGACTACCGTCTCAAGAGCACGGACAGCCTGGCCCGCAAGATCACGAGTGATGCCGATGAGGACCAGGTGAGCCTCGCTGCAGCGGCCGCAGGCATCAGCGATGTCCTGCGCTACACGCTGACCTGCTCCGATGCAGACTACAGCACGATGGTGCCGCAGGCGATGGCCGCACTGACCGAGAAGGGCTACCGCGTCGAGAAGTTCCGCAATGCCTGGGGCGGCAAGTTCTATCAGGGCGTCAACGTCCACCTCATGAGTCCGGCGGGCGTGCGCGTCGAGCTGCAGTTCCACACGCCGCAGTCGTTCGCGGTCAAGCAGGCATCGCATGCCGTCTATGAGATCCGCCGCAATCCGGCTTCCTCGGCTGAGGAAGTAGAGGAGGCGACGCGCCTCAGCATCGCCTACAACGCAGCGGTCGTCGTTCCAGAGGGCGCGCGCGCAATCCACTGGCCGGTAGCGGCCTGATGCGCCTCCATGCGCCTTCGCAAAGCCTCTCCTGATGGTTTACAACGGACAGGAAATCAAGGATAATGGGAGAGTCGAATGATATGATCCTCACATGAGAGGGGAGGCTTTTACATGATGAAACACACGGCTGCCTTAAAGGCACCTGTCACACTAGAAGAGATACTCAATGCGGTCACGCATGGCGTGGGCGCGGCGCTCGCGGTGGCGGCGCTCATCGGCATGCTGGTCTATTATGCGGATGGCGGTGTCTGGCATACGACGAGCTGCCTCGTCTACGGCATCTCGCTGATCCTGCTGTATCTCGCATCGACGCTTTACCACAGCTTCACGAATCTCAAGGTCAAGTCGGTCTTCAAGGTCATCGACCATGCGGCCATCTTCGTGCTGATCGCAGGCAACTACACGCCGTTCGCGCTGATCCCGCTGCACGGCAGCTTCGGCTGGACCATCTTTGGCCTCGTCTGGGGCATGGCGCTCGTCGGCATCGTTTTCCAGTGCTTTGCGGCGAAGCGCTTCCGCATTGTGCGCACGCTCTGCTATCTCGGCATGGGCTGGTTTGCCGTCTTCATGGTCAAGCCGCTCTTGGAGACGCTGCCAATCGAGGCCATCTGGTGGCTCGTCGCCGGCGGTCTCTGCTACTCGGTCGGCGCAATCTTCTACCTGGCGCGCCGCCTGCCCTACAGCCACGTTATCTGGCATCTCTTCGTCATGGGCGGCAGCGCCATCCACTTCTACACGGTATTCCACTTCGTGCTGCCGCTGCCGGAAGTCGTGCGCTCGGCCATCGCGATGATCTGATCCCCTATATTGAGACACGAAAAAGACCCGCTCCGAAGAGCGGGCCTTTTCTATCTTATCTGCAAAGATTATTTAGCCAGTGCGTTGACCTTGCGAGCCAGACGGGACTTTTTGCGGGCAGCAGCGTTCTTGTGATAAACCTTGTTTGCAGCGGCCTGGTCGATCGTCTTGCATGCAACCGTAAGGAGGGATTTCGCTTCATCAGCGTTTCCAGCCTCAACAGCATCGAGGACACGGCGGGAAGCAGTGCGTACACGGGACTTCTCGGCAGCGTTCTTTGCATGGCGCTTAGCGTCGGATTTCACACTCAGGATAGATGCTTTGATATTCGGCAAGTAGTTCACCCCCTTAATTAATGTCGTTACCTAAGTATAATATCATGGGTCAAATGAAAAAGCAACTATTTCTTTCCATTTCTTGCAAGCAGAGCGAGGGCAATGATATAATGAAAGAAATTTTTGGGGCATGTACAGCAGCTGCCAAAGCGGCAGCGAGCTGATTCTATAGAATATTGAGGAGTAGATTATGCAGAATAAGAATATCCGCAATTTCTCGATCATCGCGCACATCGACCATGGCAAGTCGACGATTGCGGACCGTCTGATCGAGTATACGGGCACGCTGTCGAAGCGTGAGATGGAGGCGCAGGTCCTCGACAACATGGACATCGAGCGCGAGCGCGGCATCACCATCAAGTCGCAGACAGTGCGGCTGAACTACAAGGGCAAGGACGGCGAGGAGTATGAGCTCAACCTCATCGATACGCCGGGCCATGTCGACTTCACCTATGAGGTCTCGCGCAGCCTCGCGGCCTGCGAGGGCGCTCTGCTCGTCGTCGATGCGGCGCAGGGTGTCGAGGCGCAGACGCTCGCGAACGTCTACATGGCGCTCGAGCACGACCTCGAGATCATCCCGGTCATCAACAAGATCGATCTGCCGAGTGCCGATCCAGAGCGCGTCAAGAAGGAGATCGAGGATGTCATCGGCCTCGACACGTCGAACGCCGTGCTGGCCTCGGCCAAGGCCGGCATCGGCATCGAGGAGATCCTCGACTCGATCGTCGACTACATCCCCGCGCCGGAGGGTGACGAGAACGCGCCGCTGCAGGCCCTGATCTTCGACTCGTTCTTTGATTCGTACAAGGGCGTCATCGCGCACATCCGCGTCATGCAGGGCCACATCAAGAAGGGCATGAAGCTCAAGCTCATGAACTCCGGCAAGGTCTTCGAGGTCACGGATGTCGGCTGCTTCAAGCCGCAGCCCGTCGACCTCGGCTATCTCGACGTCGGCGAAGTTGGCTTTGTCGCGGGCTCTCTCAAGGACGTGCGCGACGTGCGCGTCGGCGATACGATCACCTATGCCGACAATCCTGCAAGAGAGCCGCTGCCGGGCTACCGCGGCGTCAACCCGATGGTCTACTGCGGCCTCTATCCGGTCGAGAGCTCCGACTACGACAACCTCAAGGATGCACTCGAGAAGATGCAGATCAACGATGCGGCACTCGTCTTCGAGCCGGAGACGTCCGTCGCCTTGGGGTTCGGCTTCCGCTGCGGCTTCCTCGGCCTGTTGCACATGGATGTCATCCAGGAGCGCCTTGAGCGCGAGTACAACCTCAAGCTCATCACGACGGCGCCGTCCGTCATCTACCACGTCTACAAGACGGATGGCACGATGATCAAGGTCAGCAATCCGGCCGAGCTGCCGCCGCAGACGGAGATCGAGCATATCGAGGAGCCGTACGTCAAGGCGACGGTCATCGTGCCGAACGACTTCGTCGGTGCCGTCATGGAGATCTCGCAGGACAAGCGCGGTGAGTTCAAGGGCATGGACTACCTCGATACGAACCGCGTTATGATCACGTACCACATCCCGCTCAATGAGATCATCTTCGATTACTTCGACCGCCTGAAGTCGGCGACGCGCGGCTATGCTTCGCTCGACTACGAGCTCGCGGACTACAAGGAGTCGAAGCTCGTCAAGGTCGACATCCTCTTGAATGGCGACCCCGTCGATGCGCTATCGACAATCGTGCACAAGGACCGTGCGGCATCGCGCGGCCGCCAGCTCGCGGCCAAGCTCAAGGAAATCATCCCGCAGCAGATGTTCGAGATCCCAATCCAGGCCGCCATCGGGTCGAAGGTCATCGCGCGCGAGAACGTGCGTGCCCGCCGCAAGGACGTGCTCGCCAAGTGCTACGGCGGCGATATCTCGCGCAAGCGCAAGCTGCTCGAGAAGCAGAAGGAAGGCAAGAAGCGCATGAAGGCCGTCGGCAGCGTCGAGGTGCCGCAGGAAGCCTTCATGGCCATCTTGAAGATCGACTGATGGAGGATGCATCATGAGGAAACAGCAATGGGGCCTCTACATCCACATCCCGTTTTGCCGCCAGAAGTGTTTCTACTGCGACTTCCCGTCCTTCGCGGGGCGGGAGCGCTATGAGGCAGACTATACGGACGCCCTGTGCCGCGAGCTCGCGGTGCAGGGCGTCCTTTATCGGGAGAAGTGGGGCAGCCCTCGGACCATCTACATGGGCGGCGGCACGCCGAGCCTGCTGCCGACAGGATTGCTCGAGAAGATCCTGCAGGCCATCGCCGATGTGTTTGGCGATGCGGCGGACCGGGAGTTCACGGTGGAGTGCAACCCGGGGACGGTCGACGCGGCGAAGCTCAGGGCTCTGCGCGCGGGCGGCGTCAACCGACTCTCGTTCGGCGTGCAGACCTTTGACGATACTCTGCTCAAGAAGATTGGACGCATCCACACGGGAGCGCAGGCGCGAGAGGCGATGGCCCTTGCGCGCGCGGCAGGCTTCCAAAATGTCAGCATGGATCTCATCTACGGCCTGCCGGGCGAGAGCCTTGCAGATCTCGAGCAGGACCTTGAAGCGATGGTCGCCTTAGAGCCGGAGCATATCTCCATCTACGGCCTGCAGCTCGAAGAAGGCACGGCTTTCGCGAAGATGCAGGAGATGGGCAGGCTCGCACTGCCCGACGAAGATACCGTCGAGCGCATGTACGACACGATGACCGCGTTCCTGCCGGCGCACGGCTACGCGCGCTACGAGATCTCGAACTTTGCCAAGCCGGGCTTTGAGAGCTGCCACAATCTCTCGTACTGGCAGGATGTGCCCTACCTCGGTGTCGGTGCGGCGGCGCATTCGTACCTCGAGGGACAGCGGTATGAGAACGTGCGGGAGATTCCCGCCTACATCGAGGGCATCCGCACGGGGAAGGGCGTGCGGCGGCAGGAAGAGGCGATGACGCGCGAGATCGCCATGGAGGAATTCGCCTTTCTCGCCCTGCGCACGGCGCGCGGCATCGACAGGGCGCGCTTCGAGCGGCGGTTCGGCGTGCCGCTCGAAGCCGTCTACGCCGGTGCCATCGCCAAGCTCAAGCGCCAGGGCCTTCTCGAAGCGGATGAAGCAGGCGTCCATCTGACGCCGCTCGGCATGAAGTACGGCAATATGGCCTTCGAGGAATTCCTGCTCTGACTTTTGTGATGCGGGTCACGGAATCTTTCGCGGGCAGATGGTAAGGTAGAGGCAAAGAAAGGAAGCGCATACTCATGCATGAAATCCATCTTAAGCGCGTCTATGAAGCGGCAGAGCCCAGCGATGGCGTGCGCGTGCTCGTCGACCGCCTCTGGCCGCGCGGCATCCGCAAGGCCGACCTGCCCTACGATGTCTGGGCCAAGGAGGTCACGCCGTCAAGTGAACTGCGGACGCTCTACCACCGCGGCGAGATGCCCTTTGCCGGCTTCCGCGAGGGTTACGCCGAAGAACTGGAAGCGAGCGAAGGCGCAGCGGCCTTTGCTGAGCGCTGCCGGGAATGGCTCAAGACGCAGAATGTGACGCTGCTCTATGCCGCGAAGAACCAGCAGGAGAACCACGCACTCGTCCTCGCCGCCTGGTTGCGCCAGAAGATCGGCTGAACAAGACAGAGAAGTTGAGTATAGAAGTAAGATAGAAAGGAAGATTTCTATGAAGAAGATCACCATGATCAAGATGCAGGGCTGCCCGTACTGCGCAAAGGCCGCAGAGGCCATCGAAGAGCTGCGCGCTGAGCAGCCGGCGTATGCAGGTGTCGAGGTCGAGATCATTGACGAGAACGAGCAGCCGGAGCTCGCCAAGGCGTATGCCAAGGACTACTACTACGTGCCGAGCCTCTTCATCGAGGGCCGCAAGGTCTACGAGGCGCAGCCGGGGGATACCTACGACACGATCAAGGCCGCTGTCGCGAGCGCCTTTGAAGAGGCGAAGTGACCGCACGCGATGCGGGAGACTGCCGATTGGCAGTCTTTTTTCATTTGCGGGAGAAAAGTCGAAAATAATTTTGACTTTTTGACTTTTAGGTGTTGACTTTTTGTTTTTTTCGGTGTATATTCTTTATAGATTCAAAGTTAGCACTCGATACGACAGAGTGCTAACAGGGATGAAAACAGAAGGAAGGGGGCATGCAGATGAAGGATGAACTCGATGCGCGCAAGAAACGCGTGCTGCAGGCTATCGTCGATGATTACATCGAGTCAGCTGAGCCGGTCGGCTCGCGGACGCTGGCCAGGAAGTATGACCTCGGCGTGAGTCCGGCAACCATCCGCAACGAGATGGCGGACCTCGAGATGCTAGGCTATCTCGAGCAGCTGCATACCTCTTCCGGACGCATCCCATCGTCGAAGGGATATCGCTTCTACGTAGACGGACTGATCCCCCCGAAGCCTGTGAGCGATGAGGAGAAAGAGCTCATCAACCGCTGGTACAGGGCGCGCGTCAAGCGCATCGACGAGGTGTTCCAGGAGACGGCGCGCATCATCTCACAGGTGACGAAGAACGTCTCATTGGTCCTCGCGCCGCAGATGACGCAGGCTGCGTTCCGCTGCCTGCAGTTCCTGCCGCTCGACGACCGGCGCGTCATCACGGTGCTCATGACGGACGCAGGCTTCATCGAGAACAAGATCCTCGAGATGCCGGACGGCGCCCGCTTCGAGGACTTCCAGCGCATGGCCAGCGTCATCAACAAGAATCTCGCCGGCCACACGCTCTCGACCATCGACCATCCGGCACTCGCGAAGATACGCGATGAGATCCAGGATGAGCCGCTCTACGAGTCGGCTCTCGAAGTCATCAACCGCGCGCTCGATTCGGGCAAGCGGGAGCGCCTCTACCTCGGCGGTACGACGCAGATGCTCGAGCAGCCGGAGTTCCACGATGTGGAGAAGGTCAAGGAGACGCTGTTGGTGCTCGAGAAGGAAGAGCTCATGAAGGATGTACTGCACGCCCATATGGGGGACGGCCTCGAGGTCACGATTGGCCAGGAGAACGAGGACAGCCACTTCAAGGACAGCAGCATCATCACCGCGACATACCATCTCGATGGAGAGCTCTTGGGCACGATCGCAGTGCTCGGACCGACGCGCATGGAATACGCGAAGGCCATGAGCCTGCTCGAATACATGAATTCCAATCTGACTGAAGTCATCAAGCGGTTCCACTGGTAGAGCCGCAGGGTTCCCGGAATTGAGTGAAGAGGTGATCATTTTGCCATCATTTATCAAAGATGAAATGAAGAAGAAGGATGAGCAGAAGCTGGAGGAGATGCAGCAGGAAATCGACGAGGCGGAAGCCGCGCAGGAAGATGCTGCCGAGGGCTCCGAGGAGGAAGCGCCGGAGGAAGCCGCCAGCGAGGCAGCTGCCATGCAGGAAGAGATCGAGGCTCTCAAGGGCCAGGTCGAGAAGCTCACGGGTGACCTTCAGGAAAAGAAGGACCGCCTGCTGCGCCTCCAGGCAGATTTTGACAACTTCCGCCGCCGCTCGGCGAAGGAACGCGAAGAGATTTCTGCCGTCGTCACGCAGAATTTCTGCAAGGACATGCTGCCGCTGCTCGACAACTTCGAGCGCGCCATGGCGGCCGAGACAAAGGATGTGGAGGCCTTCCAGAAGGGCGTCGAGATGATCTTCACGCAGTTCCAGGAAGTCCTCAAGAAGAACGGCCTCGAGCAGATTGAAGCCGTCGGCCAGAAGTTCGATCCGAACTTCCATCAGGCCGTCATGCGGGTCGAAGACCCCGAAAAAGAAGACGACACGGTCGCCCAGGAGCTCCAGAAGGGCTACATGGTCAAGGGCCGCGTCATCCGTCCGAGCATGGTCCAGGTCGTCTCCAACTGAGCGGCCTGATCAATAACATAGATGATTCAAGTTTTACATACAGTTTAGGAGGATGTTACCATGTCTAAAGTAATTGGTATCGACTTAGGTACGACGAACTCCGTCGTATCCGTCATGGAAGGCGGCGAACCGACCGTCATCACGAACCCGGAAGGCAGCCGCATCACGCCATCTGTCGTCGGCTTCACGAAGGATGGCCAGCGCCTCGTCGGCCAGCTGGCAAAGCGCCAGGCTGTGTCGAACCCAGACCGCACGATCTCGTCCATCAAGCGCCACATGGGCGACCCGAACTACAAGGTCACGATTGATGGCAAGGATTACACGCCGCAGGAAATCTCGGCCATGATCCTGCAGAAGCTCAAGGGTGATGCAGAAGCATACCTCGGTGAGACGGTCACGCAGGCTGTCATCACGGTCCCGGCTTACTTCAACGACAGCCAGCGCCAGGCAACGAAAGATGCCGGCAAGATCGCAGGCCTCGATGTCCTGCGTATCGTCAACGAGCCGACGGCAGCAGCGCTTGCCTACGGCCTCGACAAGGACAAGGATGAGACGATTCTCGTCTTCGACCTCGGCGGCGGCACGTTCGATGTCTCGATCCTCGAGCTCTCGGAAGGCACGTTCGAAGTCCAGGCCACGAATGGCGATACGCACCTCGGCGGCGATGACTTCGACCAGAAGATCATCGACTGGATGGTCGGCGAATTCAAGCAGGAGAACGGCATCGACCTCTCGCAGGACAAGATGGCTGCCCAGCGCCTCAAGGAAGCTGCTGAGAAGGCCAAGATCGAGCTCTCGAGCATGACGCAGACGAACATCAACCTGCCGTTCATCACGGCAGACGCCTCGGGTCCGAAGCACCTCGACCTCACGCTGACGCGCGCAAAGTTCAATGAGCTCACGAGCGACCTCGTCGAGCGCACGATGGGCCCGACGCGCAAGGCCATGGCCGATGCAGACCTCACGGCTGACGACATCGACAAGATCATCCTCGTCGGCGGTTCGTCCCGTATCCCGGCTGTCCAGGACGCCATCCGCAATATCCTGCACAAAGAGCCGTCGAAGGGTGTCAACCCGGATGAGTGCGTATCCGTCGGTGCTGCCATCCAGGGCGGTGTCCTCGTCGGTGAAGTCAAGGACGTCCTGCTCCTCGATGTCACGCCGCTTTCCCTCGGTATCGAGACGCTCGGCGGTGTCTGCACGAAGATCATCGAGCGCAATACGACGATCCCGACGCACAAGAGCCAGATCTTCTCGACGGCTGCCGATAACCAGCCGTCCGTCGATATCCACGTCCTGCAGGGCGAGCGTGAGATGGCTGCTGGCAACAAGACGCTCGGTCGCTTCGAGCTCACGGATATCCCGCCAGCTCCGCGTGGAGTACCTAAGATCGAAGTTTCCTTCGATATTGATGCCAACGGCATCGTGCATGTCTCCGCTAAGGACCTCGGCACGGGCAAAGAGCAGAAGATCACGATCCAGTCGGACAGCGGCATGAGCAAGGAAGACATCGACCGTATGGTCAATGAAGCCAAGGCTCATGAGGCAGAAGACAAGAAGCAGAAGGAAGCCATCGACGCGAAGAACAACGCTGACAACCTGGTCTACCAGGCTGAGAAGACGATCAAAGAGCTCGGCGACAAGGCAGATGCCGGCAAGGTATCGGAAGTCAAGGCTGCTTGCGAGAAGGTCAAAGAGGCCATCAAGAGCAACGATACGGAAGCCATCAAGAAGGCAACCGAAGCGCTGCAGAAACCGCTCTACGAGCTCAGCGCCGCTGCTTATCAGCAGGCACAGGCTTCTGGTGCGCAGGGCGCACAGGGTGCTCAGGCTGGCGGCGAGAACGCCCAGGGCGCTCAGCAGCAGAAGAAAGACGATGATGATGTCGTCGATGCGGACTACACGGAAGTCAAAGACGACAAGAAATAAGCAGATGATGGATTGAAGGTTGGGAGCTATGGGGGACCGCTTGGCGGCTCCCTCAAGACTCCCAATTTTTCTGTAAGGATGGTGCAACGTGAGCGAAAAACGCGATTATTATGAAGTGCTGGGCGTTGACAAGAGCGCGGATGAAAAGGAGATCAAGCGTGCCTATAAGAAGCTGGCCCGCAAGTATCATCCAGACCTCAATCCGGACAACCCGAAAGAGGCAGAGGAGAAGTTCAAGGAAATCAATGAAGCCTACGATGTCCTGAAGGATCCGAAGAAACGCGCGCAGTACGACCAGTTCGGTGCAGGAGCCTTTGACGGCACGGGCGGCTTTAGTGGCGCCGGTGCCGGCGGCTTCGGTGGTTTCAGTGATTTCGGCGGCTTCGGCGGCGGTGCCGGCGGCGAAGGCTTTGGCGATATCTTCGACATGTTCTTCGGCGGTGCCGGTGCCCGCCATGCGCGTCAGCCGGGCCCAGAGCGCGGTAATGACCTGCGCTACGACCTCTCCATCACCTTTGAAGAGGCCGCCTTCGGCAAGACGGTGGAGCTTGAGGTGCCGCGCACGGTCGAGTGCACGACCTGCCATGGCTCGGGCGCTGCTCCGGGGACGAGCCCGGAGACCTGCCCGCACTGCCACGGCACGGGCCAGCAGCAGGTCGTGCGCAACACGGCCTTCGGCCGCATGATGAGCACGCAGACCTGCCAGCATTGCCACGGCACGGGCAAGATCGTCAAGACGCCGTGCAAGGACTGCCACGGCACGGGCCGCAAGCGCGAGACTTCGAAGGTCACGGTCAAGATCCCGAAGGGCGTCGACCAGGGGTCGCGCGTCCGCCTGTCGGGTGCCGGCGAAGCGGGCCGCAATGGCGGCGGCTACGGTGACCTCTACGTCTACATCTTCGTCAAGCCGCACAAGCTCTACACGCGGCAGGGCAATGATGTCATCGTCGAAGTGCCGATTACCTTCGTACAGGCCGCACTCGGTGGCTCGGTGCAGGTGCCGACACTTGACGGCCCCGTCGACCTCAAGATCCCGGCTGGCATCCAGTCGGGCAAGGTCCTGCGCATCCGTAACCACGGCATCCCATTCCTGCGTGGTTCGGGACGCGGCGACGAGCTTGTCCACATCAAGGTGCTGACGCCGCAGAACCTCTCTGCGCGCCAGAAAGAACTCCTGCGCGAGTTCGGCGAGATCAGCGGCGACAAGGTCAATCCGGAGCAGAAGAGCTTCCTCGACGACCTCAAGCGCTTCTTCAAGAAATAAAAATACGGCTTTGCGAAATCCATCGCAAAGCCGTATTTTTTTGCCTGCTGCTCAGCCCCAGACTTCCTCGGCAATCTCCTTGACGAGGGCGAGTTTTGCCCACTGCTGCTCTTCCGTGAGCTTGTTGCCGATCTCGCAGGAGGCGAAGCCGCACTGCGGGCTCAGGTAGAGATTCTCGAGCGGCACGTACTTGGCTGCCTCGTGGATGCGGGCGATGATGGCTGCCTTGTCCTCGAGCTCCGGGCGTTTCGTCGTGATGAGGCCGAGCACGACCTTCTTGTCCGGCGTGACATCCTTGAGGCACGCAAAGCCGCCAGAGCGCTCGTCGTCGAACTCGAGATAGTAGGCGTTGACGTTCTCGCGCGTGAAGAGCGGGTCGGCAATCGGGTCGTAGGCGCCGCTGGCGAAGTAGACGGAGTGGTAGTTGCCGCGGCAAACGTGCGTGTTGATGACGAGGTCGTCGGGACTTCCCTCGATGGCCAGGTTGTTGACCGTCACGAACTGCTCGGCGAGCTTCTTGAGGTCGGAGCCTTCGACGTAGGCGAATTTGCCGCCCTTCTTGCCGCCGGCGGCAAGCACGCCCCAGGTGCAGTCGTCGAACTGCAGGTTGCGGCAGCCTGCTGCATAGAGGTCGCGGATGACCGTGCGGTAGCCTGCGGCGATGGCCTCGATGAGCGCCTCGTCCGTCGCGTAGACCTTGCGCGTGTGCTCGATGTTGTCGGGCAGGATCATCTGCTGGAAGAACTGGGCCGGCGCCGGGATTGTCTGCTTGGCGACGGTATTCTCGTCCTCGAGCGCGTGCACGAACTTGAAGTGCTCGACGAACGGATGGTTCTCGGCAGAGAGCGGGCCCGTGAGCCAGGTGTCGTCGATCAGGGCCGGTTCGCCGTGGAAGCAGACGCCCTTGTCGGTCTTCTCATGTGCGATGCCCTGAAAGCCCCACATGAAGTCGAGGTGCCAGGTCGCGCGGCGGAACTCGCCGTCGGTGATGACGTGATAGCCGGCCGCCTTCTGCTTGGCGACGAGCTCGCGGATGCAGTCGTCTTCGACGGCCTTGAGCTCATCAGCGGAGATGGCCTGCTCAGAAAACTTCTGGCGCGCTTCCTTGAGCCTTGCGGGGCGCAGGAAACTGCCGACGTAATCGAAGCGGAACGGTGTGGAAAGATGTTTGCTCATGATGATGACCTCCTGAATGTATCGAGATGAATCCTTGTTTTTGTGGACCGAATCGGTTGATGGCTCTACTTTACCGCAAAAGGCGTCCGTTGAAAAATATTTAAAACGGGCACTTTGCCATAGATTCACTCTATGGCAAAATGAGATGCTCCGTGGTATGATGGAGCAGATAGATCAGACAATAAAGGGGGGACGAGAACAAGATGACACTCAATCAGCTCCGCTATGTCGTGGAGGCCGCTTCATCGGGTTCCATCACAGAGGCGGCACAGCGGCTCTTCATCACGCAGCCGAGCCTGACGGCCGCCATCCACGCATTGGAGGAAGAGCTCGGTATCACGATCTTCCGGCGCACGAACAAAGGCATCACGCTGACGGTCAAGGGCGAGGAATTCCTCGCCTATGCGCGTCAGATGCTCGAGCAGGAGGCGATGATCCGGGAGCGCTACGGCAAGAAGCGGGCGAAGAAGCAGCTCTTCTGCGTCTCGTCGCAGCACTATTCGTTTGCCGTCGAGGCTTTCGTCGACCTGCTGCGCGAGTACAAGGGTAAGGAGTACGAATTCCACATGCGCGAGACGGAGACCTACAAGATCCTCGAGGATGTTGGCGGCCTGCGCAGTGAGGTCGGCGTGCTCTACCTCAATCCGGCCAACGAGACGATCGTGAGGCGCGCCATCCTCGACCACGGCCTGCGCTTCACGCCGCTCTACCGCGCGGAGCCGCACGTCTTCATCAGCAAGAAGAATCCCTTGGCGAAGAAGGATGCCATCCGCCTCGAAGACCTCGCGGACTACCCGCGCCTCTCGTACGAGCAGGGCTCCCACAATGCCTTCTATTACGCCGAGGAGATCCAGAGCACCTTGCCCGTACGCAAGGACATCATCGTCACGGACCGGGCGACGCTCTTCAACCTGCTCATCGGCCTTGACGGCTACACCATCTCGAGCGGCATCATCAATGAGGAACTCAACGGGGAGGAAATCATCGCGCGGCCGCTGCTCGTCGATGACTTCATGGAAATCGGCTACCTGACGCATGCGCACATCAAGCTCAGCCGTTATGCCGGCCGCTACATTGAGAAGCTCTGCGAGCGCATCGGCAGTGCCGTGCATGACGATGGGAGGCAGGCACGGTGATGGATTCCCTTGTTTTTTACAGACTTATCCCCTATAATGAAGAGACTTAGAGAAAGAAAGGGCGATGTGCTTTGAAATGGGCTGAAGTCAGTATCCGGACATCACACGAGGAGACCGACCTCATTGCGGAGATCTTTCACGATGTCGGTGCTTCTGGTGTCGTCATCGAAGATCCAGAGGAACTCAACAGTTATATCGAGAGTGGACTTTTTGATTACTCCGACCTGCCGAAGGCTGAGCAGACGAATGTCGTGACGATCAAGGCGTATCTGCCTGTCGACGAAGACCTCGACGACCGCCTGCGCACGTTTGAGCAGCGCGTCCAGGACCTCGCCAAGATTGATGGCTTTGACGCACAGTCGTGCCGGATTGAATGGCACACGGTACAGGACGAGGACTGGGCAGACAACTGGAAAGCGTATTTCCACACGGAAAAAGTCGGCGGCCTCATCGTCATCAAGCCGGCCTGGGAGGACTACGAGGCGAGCCCCGACGACATCGTCATCGACCTCGACCCTGGCGCTGCTTTCGGCACGGGCACGCATCCGACGACGGCCATGTGCATCCGCGAGCTCGAGTCGGCCGTCAAGGGCGGCATGCGCGTCTTCGACGTCGGCACGGGCTCCGGTGTGCTGGCCGTGGCGGCGGCGAAACTCGGAGCCGGCGAGGTCGTCGCGATGGACTACGACCGCACAGCGGCTACGGTTGCGCAGGAGAATGTCGAGCGCAATCACGTCGAGGACCGCGTGACGACGGGCGTCTCGGACCTCCTGAAGGCGTTCACGGGCAAGGCGGACCTCATCATCGCCAACATCATCGCAGATATCGTCATCCGCCTGTTCGACGAGCTCGACGAGCACCTGGCCGAGGGCGGTCACCTGCTGGCTTCGGGTATCATCGATGAGCGCGTGGCCGACGTGACCGAGGCGGCGCTCGCGCACGGCTTTGCCATCGACAAGGTCATCGAGGAGAACGGCTGGGCGGCAATGGTCATCAGTCGGGAGGATGCAAAGTGAGACGACTTTTCTACAAGGGCATCCTCGCGGATACCATCGAGATCCGCGGTGCGGATGCGCATCACCTCATGCACGTCATGCGGGCAAAGCCGGGGCAGGAGGTCATCGTCGTCGACGATGAGAACCAGGTCGCGCGCATGGAGATGACAAGATTCACCTCGGACGCGGTGACCATGGAACTCGTGGAGCGGCTCGATGCGGACACCGAGTCGCCCATCCAGCTGGGACTGGCCATGTGCCTCTTGAAGGCCGACAAGATGGACTTTGTCGTGCAGAAGGCCGTCGAGCTCGGCGTCAACTGCATCGTGCCGGTCGCGAGCCACAACTGCGTCGTGCGTTACGATGCGAAGAAGGCAAAGCAGCGTCAGCAGCGCTGGCAGAAGATTGCCGATGAGGCGGCCAAGCAGTGCGGGCGCACGGTGCTCGTCAAGGTATTCCCTATCGAGACGCTGAAAGATTTCCTCAGCCATGCCTGGTACGAGGATGACATGGATTCGGAGTTCCTGTTCTGCTATGAGAATGAAGAGAATGTATCGGTGCGTGACTGCCTGCAGCGCACGACCTCGGAGCGCTACATGCTGCTCATCGGCCCAGAGGGAGGCTTCACGCTCGAAGAGGCCGAAGCTGTCGTCAAGGCTGGCGGGCAGAGCGTTACGCTCGGGCCGCGCATCCTGCGCGCTGAGACGGCGGCGGTCGCGGGCCTCAGCATTGTTCAGTATGAAAAAGGAGATTTGGGAAGTTGAAAGTTGCTCTGACCACACTTGGCTGCAAGGTCAACCAGTTTGAGACGGAGACCATGGAGGGTCTCTTCAAGCAGCGCGGCTATGAGGTCGTGCCGTTCGAGGCGCGCGCCGATGTCTACGTCATCAATACGTGCTCCGTCACGAGTCTCGGCGACCGCAAGAGCCGTCAGATCATCCGCCGCGCGCATCGCGAGAACCCGCAGGCCATCGTGGCCGTCTGCGGCTGCTATGCGCAGGTCGCGCCGGACGAGATCCGCGCCATCGAAGGCGTGCGCGTCGTGCTCGGCACGAAGGAGCGCGCGCACATCGTCGATTACGTCGAGAAGGCCATGCAGGAAGACGGCATCCAGGGCACGATCACCGATATCATGAAGGCGAAGACTTTCGAGGACATCCCGCTCTACGACAGCCCCGAGCGTACGCGTGCCTTCCTCAAGATCGAGGATGGCTGCCAGAATTTCTGCTCGTACTGCATCATCCCGTATGCGCGCGGCCCCGTCAAGTCGCGCCTGCCGGAGCACGTGCGCCGCGAGGCGGAGAAGCTCGTCGCCATGGGGTTCAAGGAGATCGTGCTGACGGGCATCCACCTCGGCGCTTACGGCCGCGACCTGCCAGGCGACATCACGCTGGCAGATGCCTGCCGCGAGGTGCTCTCTGTGCCGGGACTCAAGCGCCTGCGCCTCGGCTCGCTCGAGTCGATTGAGCTCTCGCCGGAGCTCTTCGCGCTGATCCGCGAAGACGAGCGCTTCTGCGCCCATCTCCACCTGCCGCTGCAGGCCGGCTCCGACAAGGTCCTCAAGGACATGAACCGCCATTACGATACGCAGGAATTCGCGCGCCTCATCGAGCACATCGAAGAGGAAGTGCCGGGCGTCGCCATCTCGACGGACATCATCGTCGGCTTCCCCGGCGAGACAGAAGAAGACTTCGAGCAGGGACTCGCGTTCGTCGAGAAGATGAACTTTGCCCGCATGCACGTCTTCCCGTATTCGCGCCGCACGGGCACGCCGGCCGCCGCGCGCAAGGATCAGGTGGATGAAGCCGTCAAGAAGGAGCGCGTGCACCGCATGCAGGCTCTGGCCGACCGCAAGGCCGAGGAATTCCACCGGAGTTTCATCGGCCGCGAGATGCGCGTGCTGTTTGAGACCGCGAAGGATGGCATCACGGATGGCCTGACGGACAACTACATCCGCGTCTATACCGACGAGGCAGTTGACTGCGGCGAAATCTACAAGGTGCGGATCGACAAGCTATGGCGCGACGGCGTCTGGGCGCACTGTGTCCACTGATCATTTGACGCGAGAAAAAGCGGATAGATTTTTTTCGAAAGAAGAAGGTTTTCCGCAAATCGCGGCGAATACTGTCTTAATAGATGGGCGTTGAACGCCCGTTTTGTGCCATTTACGTCAAAGGAGGTGAATGAAGATGGCAGATTGTATCTTTTGCAAGATTGCACAGAAGGAGATCCCTTCTACGCTGGTCTATGAAGATGACATGGTCGTGGCCTTCCGCGATCTGGAGCCGCAGGCACCGCAGCACGTCCTCGTGATCCCAAAGAAGCACGTCGAGAGTCTGCTGGCCCTCAAAGAAGAGGACAAGGCGCTCGTCTCGCACATCCTCGTCGATGTCATCCCGGAGCTTGCCCAGAAGCTCGGCATTGCCGAGAAAGGCTTCCGCGTCGTGGCGAACACGGGCGAGGAAGGCGGTCAGACCGTGAAGCATCTGCATTTCCACCTCCTTGGCGGCCGCTCTATGCAATGGCCCCCAGGCTGAGCCTTGACGCAGGTTCTAAAACTTTTGGAGAGTGTTGACAGTGACTTGCGCCCTGCTGTATAATGGTGTGGTGTAATTCTAACGACACAAACTCCCATGTTAAGTGGAGGGGGGGAAAATAGATGGCAAACGAAATCAAAGTTGGTAAAAACGAATCGATCGATAGTGCTCTCCGCCGCTTCAAGCGTATGTCCCAGAAGGCTGGCACGCTTGCTGAAGTGAGAAAACGTGAACATTACGAGAAACCGAGCGTTCGCCGCAAGAAGAAGTCTGAGGCAGCTCGTAAACGCAAGTACAGAGGTTAATCCGTCATTTGCGCAAGGCGCCTGCGAGTTGAGAGATTCGCGGGTGCCTTTTTATATTGAGAAGAGAGGAAGATAATCATGTCGATCAAAGAACAGCTCACAGCTGATATGAAAGAAGCCATGAAGAGCCACGATAAGGACCGCCTGTCGGTCATCCGCTTCGTGCGCGGCGCCATCCGCCAGGCCGAGATCGATGGCGGCCATAAGGAGCTCAGCGATGAGGACGTCATCGGCGTCATCAGCAAGGAAGTCAAGATGCGCAAGGACTCCATCGAGGAGTTCAAGAAAGGCGGCCGCGAGGACCTCGTCGCCAAGACGCAGGCTGAGATCGATGTGCTCATGCCGTATCTGCCGGCACAGCTCTCGGAAGATGAGATCCGCGCGCTCGTCAAGGAAGCCGTCGAGAAGACGGGCGCTTCGACGCCGAAGGACATGGGCAAGGTCATGGGCATGCTGATGCCGAAGGTCAAGGGACGTGCCGACGGCAAGCTCGTCAACACGATTGTCCGCAGTATGCTGCAGGGCTGAGCGGCCCATAGCAAGTCGTATGCAAAGGCTGTCACGCAAGTGACAGCCTTTTTTGCGCGCTGATTGGCTTCTTGCCGCATGGAAAAGGTTTTTGGGAATGCCTTGTCGAATCTTAATGAAGAAGGAACAACTACCGTATGTTACTGTATCTTTCGTCTTTCTTGCAGATTCCTTGCAGAAGGGAGGATTTCTTATGGATATCACCATGCCTGCCCTGCAGGTCCTGTTGCTCGCCATCATGTTCCTGGCGATACTCGTCGAGGTCAAGACGGGCGGCACAGGCGCCGGCATCATATTCGGACTCGTCGCAGCTGGCGTGTTCTGGGGCAGCCAGTACGTCAAGGGCGCGGCAGATCTCTTCCAGATCGGGCTGTTCCTCGGCGGCATCCTCTGCATCATCGTCGAGATGCTGCTGCCGACAGTGGGCCTCTTGGCCGGCGTCGGCGTGGCGGCCATGCTCTACAGTCTCGTCATGGCGCTCGGCGGCAACTTTGCCGCTGTGACCGTCCTGATCCTCGCACTCGTGGCGGCCATCGGCGTCTTTGCGCTGGTCGTCAATCAGCTGCCCGCGAGCCGCCTCTGGAAGCGGTTCGTGCTCAAGGACCAGTCGACGAGCAAGCGTGGCTATGTCAGCGCGGTGGAGGAGCCGCATCTCGTCGGCGAGCGCGGCAAGGTGCTGACAGAGCTTCGCCCATCGGGCTCGGCGCTGCTCGCCGGCCATCCCGTCGACGTCGTCTCGGAAGGCGCGTTCATCCCGAAGGGGGAACTCGTCCAGGTCGTCGCCGTACAGGGCAGCCGCGTCGTCGTGCGCCGCGTGGAGCAGAGTCCCAAGGCGCCGACGAAGCAGCAGGCCTGATCCAGGTTGATCTACTACAGGAGGTTTTTTTATGGCATCACTGATCACATCCGCATTCATTCTCGTGCTCATCGTCGCAGCCATCATGGTGTTTCTGCACTTCGTGCCGCTCGGTCTCTGGATCTCGGCACTGGCTGCTGATGTGCACGTCAGCATCATCACGCTCGTCGGCATGCGCATGCGCCGTGTGCCGCCAGCCAAGATCATTCTGCCGCTCATCAAGGCCAACAAGGCGGGGCTCAACGTGCAGGTCAACCAGCTCGAGGCGCACTACCTTGCGGGCGGCAATGTCGACAAGGTCGTCGACGCGCTGATCGCGGCACACCGCGCCCAGATCCCTCTGCCGTTCGAGCGCTCGGCCGCCATCGACCTCGCGGGCCGCGATGTGCTGGAAGCCGTGCAGATGAGTGTCAACCCGAAGGTCATCGAGACGCCGGTCGTCTCGGCCGTCGCGCGCAACGGCATCGAGCTCAAGATCAAGGCGCGCGTCACCGTACGCGCCAACATCGACCGACTCGTCGGCGGTGCCGGTGAGCCGACCATCATTGCGCGCGTCGGCGAGGGCATCGTCACGACGGTTGGCTCGTCCGAGAGCCACAACGACGTGCTCGCCAACCCGGACGACATCAGTAAGACGGTACTCGGCAAAGGACTCGATGCCGGCACGGCCTTCGAGATCCTCTCCATTGATATCGCCGACGTCGACGTCGGGCGCAACATCGGCGCTGAGCTCCAGACCGATCAGGCTGAGGCCGACAAGCGCATCGCACAGGCCAAGGCAGAGGAGCGCCGCGCGATGGCGGTGGCCAAGGAACAGGAGATGAAGGCCTACACGCAGGAGATGGAGGCGAAGGTCGTCGAAGCACAGGCCGAAGTCCCGCATGCGATGGCGGAGGCACTGCGCGAAGGCCGCCTCGGCGTCATGGACTACTACAACCTCAACAACGTGCAGGCGGACACCGACATGCGCAACGCCATCAGCACGGCCGGTGCGGACGACAAGATGCGCCCGACGCAGCCGGTGAAATGAGCGAAATACGTGCAGAGGGCCGCGCGAAAAGGCGTAGCCCAATAAAGCGAGAAAGGGGGAGCCGGGATGGATTCATCCGTATTGGCCATCATCTTGTTCGCCATCATGGCCATTCTCAGCGATAAGCTTGGCAAGAAGAAGCCGCCCAAGAAAATGCCGCGGCCTTTCCCGCCGCGGGATGAAGACAGCAAACTGCCGCCGCCGATGCCCGCGCCCTGGGGCACGGAGAAGAAGGAGGGGAATATTCCATTCGAGATCCCCGACATCAAGGGGACCCCGCTGCCGAAGGGGACGATAGATGAAGGCGGTGTCTACCGCGAGCCCGGCACCAAGATGCAGGACATGCTTGAGGCCTACCGCGAAGAGATGGTCGACAAGGCGCGCGCCGCAGCGTACGAAGCGAAGCGCCAGGAAGAAGAAGCCGCCATCCGCGCTGAAGAAGAGGCCATCTATGAAAAGCAGGCCGGCCTCAAAAAGAGCGCATCGAATGTAAATATCCTGCCATGCTTCACGAAAGAGCAGGTGCAGCAGTCTATCGTCATGGCCGAGATTCTCGGCAAACCTAAGGCCTATCGGCATCGCTCCCCGTATCGGCGCCGCTAGATGATAAGAAAAAGTCTTCCTGTTATCCAGGAAGGCTTTTCTTGTGAGTTTTTCCAATGACAAATTGAGCATTCTGTAGTAGAATTATAGAATGTATTATGCATTATAAATAAAAGTAAGAATTTTGTAGGTGATTGATTTGTCAAACCAGATGTTTGATGTCATAAAGGGAGATCTTGAAATACTGGAGCAGGGCCTGCAGGAGGCCGTGACTTCTACGAATGAACTGGTGACGGAAGTCGGCATGCATCTCGTGACGTCGGGCGGGAAGCGCATCCGGCCGGCGCTCTGCCTGCTCTCGGCCCGCGGCGGCAAAGCCTTTGACTTACCGCATGTCCTGCCCTTGGCAGAGGCCTTGGAGCTCATCCACACGGCATCCCTGGTTCATGACGATGTCATCGATGAGGCCGACACGCGCCGCGGCGCGGCGACGGCCAATGCGCGCTGGAACAATCAGGTGGCCATTCTCTCGGGCGATTATATCTTCGCGAGGGCGTTTGCGCTGCTCGCGGAGGCGGGCTACGGCGACTACGTCTTGAAGCGCCTCGCCGAGCTCGTCTGCAACCTCAGCGTCGGTGAGATCATCCAGGATCACGCAATCTATCAGGCCTCGCGCGGCATGGCGGATTACTACGAGCGCATCCAGAAGAAGACGGCGGATTTCCTCGAGATCTGCTGTGAGCTCGGCGGTCTTGTCGGCGGCATGGACAGGGAAGAGGCTGGGAAGCTCGCGGAGTACGGCCACTGCATCGGCATGGCCTTCCAGATCACGGATGACCTCTTGGACATCGAGCAGACGACGGAGAAGATCGGCAAGCCTGCCGGCAACGACATCCGCCAAGGCATCGTGACGCTGCCCGTCATCCGGGCACTCGAGACGAGCCCTGACGCCAAGGAGCTTGAGGCCATCGTCACGGACATGGAGATGACGGATGAGATGGTCGAGCGCGCGCTCGCCATCGTCAAGGCGACAGATGGTGTCGACTTCGCGAAGGCGAAGGCCGATGAGTACCTCGCGCAAGCCAAGGCAGTCCTGCCGGACAGCCTGCCAGCGGACATCCGCGAATCGTATGAGATGGTGGCCGACTTCATCGGCGACCGCGATTTTTGACCGCACGGACATCGTGAGAAAGTAGATGGAGGAACAGTATGTTTGGAATTGGTGTACCGGAGCTCGTGCTCATCCTGATCATCGGGCTCATCGTCTTTGGCCCCGGCAAGCTGCCGGAGATGGGACGCACGCTCGGCAAGGGAATCCGTGAATTCCGCAAGGCATCGAATGCACTGTCGCAGGCAATCAACGCGCCGGAGAATCCGCCGCAGCCGCCGGCAGCAGCGCCAAAGCCGCAGGCAGTAGAGCAGAACGCGACGCCGGCCGCAGCCGCGCCGCAGAGTCCAGCCAAGCCGCAGCCAGAAACTGCCAAGGCACCGGAAGCGAAAGCACCGGAGGCACCTGCTTACGAAGCGCCGACGCAGGAGAGCGTGCGCCAGCAGATCGCCGAGACGAAGGCGAAGCAGGAGTCCGCGGGCAAAGAGAACAAAGCAGTCTGAAAGCAGGGCGCAACTCTTGCGCCCGTTTTTATTGCCCGTTTATGGAAGCATAAGTACATCCTATAGGGACAATCAAGAATCAGAACTGGCCAGCCACAAAGGCAGCATGTATAATAGAAGTATGTGAATTCGTATTGTGTTTAGGAGGAACTATCATGTTTGGATTAGGTGTACCGGAACTCGTCATCATCTTGATCATCGGCCTTGTCATCTTTGGACCGGGCAAGCTGCCGGATGTCGGCAAGGCACTCGGCAAGAGCATCCGCGAGTTCAAGTCGGCCAGCAACGAAGAAGATGCGAAGAAGGACGACAAGATGGTCAACGTGACGGCAGAGACGAAGGAAGTCCCTGCCAAGAAGGATGAGCAGAAGTGATCGGGGTAAAAAGGACGCATGGCAGAAATGGCAGAAGAAAGACAATATGAAGAAATAGAAGCTCCGCAGCAGAGAAGCGATGCCGCGGAGAGCGCCGAGGCGGCGCAGGTGGATGATGACGGCACGATGTCGCTCGTGGCGCATCTGACGGAACTGCGCAGCCGCCTGATCAAATGCCTCGTTGCCATCGGCTTGGGCAGCTGTGTCGGATATTACTTCATCGACGAGATCATGCATTACCTGACTTTGCCGGCGGGCAAGCTCTACTACATGCAGCCGTCGGAGGCGTTCTTCACCTACCTCAAGGTGGCCGTCGTGGCGGGCTTCCTCTTGGCACTGCCCATCGTCTTCTATCAGGTGTGGCGCTTCTTCCTGCCGGCCCTTACGGCCAAGGAGCGCATGGTGCTCGGTATCATCGTGCCGACATCGGTCGTCCTGTTCTTTTCGGGACTGGCTTTCTCCTTTTTCCTGGTCTTGCCGGCAGGCATCCGCTTCTTCATGGGCTTCGGCAACGCCGAGCTTGAGGCACTGTTTTCCGTCAACAAGTATTTTGATTTCGTCATCACGTTCGTGCTGCCGTTTGGCTTCGTGTTCGAGCTGCCGCTCATAATCACGATCCTCGGCAAGATGGGCATCCTGACCTCGGCAATGCTCAAGAAGTATCAGCGCATCGTCATCTTCCTGGCCTTCGTCGCCGGCGCCATCATCACGCCGACGCCGGATGTCTTCACGCAGTCGATGATTGCGCTGCCGATGATCGTCCTCTATGAGGTCGGCTACTTCATCGTGCGGTTCATTCTGCGCCGCTGATGCACGGTCACAGAGACGGCTAGTATTGGTACGATAGAGAAGGAGAGATTTTTTTGGCTTATAAAGATCTGCGCGAATTCATAGAGGACCTCGAGAGCAAGGGCCTCCTGAAGCGCATCAAGACAGAGGTAGACCCGGAGCTCGAGATCACGGAGATCACGGACCGCGTGTCCAAGATGAAGGGCGAGAAGAATGTCGCACTGCTCTTCGAGAACGTCAAGGGCTCCAAGATGCCGGTCCTCATGAATGCTTTCGGCAGCTATGAGCGCATGGCCATGGCCCTCGGCGTTGAGAAGCTCGACGATGTCGCGGACGAGTTGCGCGAGATGATGAAGCTGCCGTACGTCTCCCTGCAGAATAAGATGAGCGTCGTCACGATGATCCCGATGATCAAGCGTGCGATCAACTTCCCGAAGTACGTCAAGCACGCGCCGTGCCAGGAAGTCGTCGAGACGGAGAACCCGAATCTCGATGAGATCCCAATCCTCAAGTGCTGGCCGGATGACGGCGGCCCGTTCGTCACGCTGCCTCTCGTCTTCACGAAGAACCCGAAGACGGGTAAGCGCAATGTCGGCATGTACCGCCTGCAGAAGTACGACAGCAAGACGACGGGCATGCACTGGCACATCCACAAGAACGGCGCGGAGAACTTCCGCGACATGAAGGCGCAGGGCGGCGAGCGCATCGAGGCGGCCGTGGCCATCGGCACGGACCCCGTCGTGACGTATGCGGCGACGGCTCCGCTGCCGCGCGACATCGATGAGATGGTCTTCGCTGGTTTCCTGCGCCACAAGTCGGTCGAGATGGTCAAGTGCAAGACGGTCGATATCGAGGTGCCGGCCACGGCGGAGATCATCCTCGAGGGTTATGTCCGCACGGATGAGATGCGCCGCGAGGGTCCTTTTGGCGACCACACGGGCTACTACTCCCTGGCTGACGATTACCCGGTCTTCCACATCACGGCCATCACGCACCGCAAGGACGCCATCTACTCGGCGACCGTTGTCGGCAAGCCGCCAATGGAGGACTGCTTCCTCGCCAAGGCGACGGAGCGCATCTTCCTGCCGCTCCTGCAGCAGATGCAGCCGGAGATCCTCGACATCAACATGCCGCTCGAGGGCGTCTTCCACGATTGCTGCATCGTCTCCATCAAGAAGTCGTATCCGATGCAGGCGCGCAAGGTCATGCACGCGCTCTGGGGCATGGGCCAGATGATGAACGTCAAGATGATCATCGTCGTCGACGCGCACGTCGACGTCCAGGACCTCGGCGAAGTGGCTTGGCGCGTCTTCAACAACATCGATGCGAAGCACGACCTCGAGATTGTCGAGGGCCCGCTCGATGTGCTCGACCATTCCTCGCCGATGGCGAAGTGGGGTGCGAAGCTCGGCATCGACGCGACGAAGACCTGGCCGGAAGAGGGCCACAGCCGCGAGTGGCCGGATGAGATCGCGATGTCGGAGAACATCAAGGCGAAGGTCGATGCGAAGTGGAAGGAGCTTGGACTCGAGTGATCTCCATCAAAGCACACATCAACAATGTCGCCCTGCACCACACGATCTTTGACCTGCCGTTCGCTTTCATGGGCGCGGTGCTGGCTGCAAATGGCCATCCGCGCCTCATCGACCTCTTCTGGATCGCGATGGCTATCACGACGGGGAGGGCAGCCGCAATGGCCATCGACAATCTCGCCGACCTCAAGTACGACAAGCAGCAGCCGCGCATGGCCTATCGCGCGATGGTTGCGGGCCGCATCTCGAAGCGCGAGGCGCTCGTCTTCATCGTCATCTGCCTCGTGCTCATGGTGCTTTCGGTCCTGCAGCTGCAGCCCATCTGCATCTACCTGCTGCCCGTGGCGGCCATCCCGTTCATCATCTACCCGTTCATGAAGCGCGTGACGGGCTGGGTACACATGTTCCTGGGACTGGCCATCGCCATGGCACCGGCGGGCGGCTGGGTCGGCGTCAGCGGTACGATTACCGCGCCGCTCATCGTGCTCTGCGTGGCCGTCGCGCTCTGGATCGGGGCGTTCGATGCGATGTACGGTGCGCAGGATGAGGCCTTCGACCGCAGCCAGGGGCTCCATTCGCTGGCCGTCAGCTACGGCGCCGCCGGAGCCTTCCGCATCGCCACGGCGGCGCATGTCATCTGCATCCTCTGTTTCCTCGCGGTCGGCTTCATGATGCACCTCTCGGCGCTCTACTTCGTCGGCGTCCTGATTGCGGCTGGGACGCTCTGCTACCAGCACTGGATCGTGAGCCCGACGGATTTTTCCCGCGTGACACAGCGGTACTTCATGCGCAATGGCATCGTCTCCGTTGCCATCTTCGCCTGTACCTGGCTGAGTTTCTATATCTGACTGATAGATTATATGTTGTTTTTTCAGAGATAGGAAAGGTGATTCTATGTCAGCTCGTATTTTGGAGGGCAAGGTCTTTGCCCAGGCGTTCCGCGAGGATGCGCAGAAGAAAGCCGCAGCGCTTTTCGAGCAGTACGGCGTGCAGCCGGGCCTTGCCGTCATCATCGTCGGCTCGAACCCCGCTTCGCAGGTCTACGTGCGCAATAAGCACAAGTCGTGCGAGGCACTCGGCATCTACTCCGAGGTCATCGAAATGCCCGAGACGACGACGAAGGACGAGCTCATCGCGAAGATCGATGCGCTTAACGCCGACCCAAAGATTCACGGCATCCTCGTGCAGCTGCCGCTGCCAGAGCAGATTGCCGCGCATGAGTCGGAGATCCTCGAGCGCATCCGCCCGGAGAAGGATGTCGACGGCTTCCATCCCGTCAATGTCGGCCGCCTCGTGACGGGCCAGCCCGGCCTCGTGCCCTGCACGCCGTTTGGCTGCCTGCGCATGCTCGAGCTCGCCGGCATCCCGATTGACGGCCAGCGCGCCGTCATCATCGGCCGTAGCAACATCGTCGGCAAGCCGATGCTCCATCTCTTGCTCGGCAAGAATGCGACCGTCACAATCTGCCACAGCCATACGAAGGACCTGCCCGCCGTCACGCGCGAGGCGGACATCCTCGTCGCAGCCGTCGGCCGCCCGAACTTCGTCACGGCTGACATGGTCAAGCCCGGCGCGACGGTCATCGATGTCGGCATCAACCGCATCGCGCCGAAGAAGCTCGTCGGCGACGTCGACTTCGAGGCTGTCAAAGAGGTCGCCGGTGCCATCACGCCGGTCCCCGGCGGCGTCGGTCTCCTGACCGTTGCCATGCTTATGGAAAATGTTGTCCGCGCTGCCGAGATGCAGCTGCAGGACTGACATACATAGTGTTTCTCATAGAATGCAGGAGGTACAGAAATGAAAACCGATGTTGAGATTGCACAGGAAGCCCAGATGCGCCCGATCCAGGAGATCGCGGAGAAGCTCGGTATCAGCGCTGATGAACTTGAGCTCTACGGCAAGTACAAGGCAAAAGTCGCACTTTCCGCTTGGGAGCGCGTCAAGGAGCAGCCGAACGGCAAGCTCATCCTCGTGACGGCCATCAACCCGACGCCGGCCGGCGAGGGCAAGACGACGACGAGCGTCGGCCTCGCTGACGCCTTCCACCGCCAGGGCAAGAAGGTTGCCGTCGCACTGCGCGAGCCGTCGCTCGGCCCGTGCTTCGGCCTCAAGGGCGGCGCTGCCGGCGGCGGCTACGCCCAGGTCGTGCCGATGGAGGACATCAACCTGCACTTCACGGGCGACTTCCACGCCATCACGACGGCGCACAACCTGCTTGCGGCTGTCATCGACAACCACATCCAGCAGGGCAATGCACTCGACATCGACGTGCGCCGCATCACGTGGAAGCGCGTGCTCGACCTCAATGACCGCGCCCTGCGTCACGTCGTCATCGGCCTCGGCGGCAAGGCACACGGCACGCCGCGCGAGACGGGCTTCGACATCACGGTAGCCTCGGAGATGATGGCCATCCTCTGCCTCGCGAAGGACCTCGAGGATATGAAGCAGCGCCTCGGCGAGATTGTCATCGGCTACAGCCGCGAGGGCCGCGCCATCCGCGCGAAAGAGCTTGGCGTCACGGGTGCTCTGACGCTGCTCTTTAAGGATGCCATCAAGCCGAACCTCGTGCAGACGCTCGAGGGCACGCCGGCCTTCATCCACGGCGGCCCGTTCGCGAACATCGCCCATGGCTGCAACAGCGTCATGGCGACGAAGTTCGCGCTGAAGTTCGCCGACTACGTCGTCACGGAGGCAGGCTTCGGTGCCGATCTCGGCGCCGAGAAATTCCTTGACATCAAGTGCCGCTTCGCCGGCCTCAAGCCGGATGCTGTCGTCATCGTCGCGACGGTCCGCGCGCTCAAGATGCACGGCGGCCTCGACAAGAAGGAACTCGGCAAGGTCGACATGGCAGCGCTCGAGAAGGGCCTCGCCAACCTGACGAAGCACATCGAGAACATCCAGAAGTTCGGCCTGCCGGCTGTCGTCGCCATCAATGCCTTCCCGACGGATACGAAGGAAGAGCTCGACTTTGTCGAGAAGAAGTGCAATGAGCTCGGCGCGGAAGTTGCGCTGTCGGAAGTCTGGGCCAAGGGCGGCGAAGGCGGACTCGAGCTCGCCGACAAGGTTGTCGAGGCGACGAAGAAGCCGAATGACTTCCACTTCATCTACGATGTCAACGAGAGCATCCCGGAGAAGATCGAGAAGATCACGAAAGAGATCTACGGCGGCGACGGCGTAGACTTCACGCCGGCAGCCAAGAAGCAGCTCAAGGAGATTGAGGAGCTCGGCTTCGACAAGATGCCGGTCTGCATGGCCAAGACGCAGTATTCGCTGTCGGACGATGCGACGAAAATCGGACGCCCGACCGGTTTCCGCATCACAGTCAAGGAGCTCCGCATCAGCGCCGGCGCCGGCTTCATCGTCGCGCTGACGGGCAACATCCTGACGATGCCGGGCCTGCCGAAGCATCCGGCCGCCGAGAATATGGACATCGACGTCAATGGCAAGATCACGGGCCTGTTCTGAGACTCGCCTCCGATAAGATAAACATGAGCCACTGCATCCCTGCGATGCGGTGGCTTTTCTGTTACACGAATTCTCGTTTAGCATGAGGATTGTTCGCAGGCTGTGATGTTTACAACTTGACAATCGTCCGATCCTGCGGTATGATATCTATACAGATTCATCATAGTACATATGAATATACGATATAAGTGCAATGGCGCACGAGTCGTGACAAGGGCAGTCCTGTCAGAGGTCTGCCTTTTTCTATGCAATCATCTTGCCAGGGGAGGAATCATCATGAAAAAGAATCTGAGTCGCATGGGGCTGCCGGTAGGCTTTCTCGTGCTCATCCTGCTGCTTTTGGTGCCGACGCCGCCGGACCTCTCGACGGCCGGCCATCGCATGCTGGCCATCCTCGTCTTCTCGGTCATCATCTGGATGACCGAGGCCGTCGCCTATCCGGTCTCATCGGGCATCATCATGTCGCTCATGGCCTTCCTGCTCGGCACGGCGCCCAATATGGTCAACCCGTCGAAGATGCTCGGTACGTCTGGCGCCCTCAAGATGGCGCTGGGCGGCTTCTCGAGCACAGCACTTGCCCTCGTCGGCGCGGCTCTGCTGATTGCGGCGGCGATGATGAAGACGGGCCTCGACAAGCGTATCGCGCTCGTCGTCCTCTCGAAGATCGGCGCCAAGACACATCACGTATTGGCTGGCGTCATTTGTGTCGGCTTTGTCCTGAGCTTCTTCGTGCCGAGCACGACGGCCCGTGTCTCGTGCATGGTGCCGATTGTCATGGGCATCATCGCCGTCTTCGGCGTGCCACGCAAGAGCAAGTTCGCCGCCATCATGCTGATCGCCGTGGCGCAGGCCGACAGCATCTGGAATGTCGGCATCAAGACAGCGGCAGCACAGAACATGGTCGCGCTCGGCTTCATCGAGAAGCAGCTCGGCACGACGATCAGCTGGCTCGACTGGTTCATCGCGGCGGCTCCGTTTGCCGTCATCATGAGCGTGCTGCTCTACTTCGTCCTCTTGAAGCTCATGCCGCCGGAGATGGAGGAGATTCCGGGCGGCCGGGAGAAGATTGCGCAGGAGCTTTCTGCGCTCGGCCCGATGAAGACGGATGAGAAGAAGCTGCTATTCATCTCAGTCGTGCTGCTCTTCTTCTGGGCAACCGAGAAGATTGTCCATCCGTTTGACACATCCTCGACGACGATTGTTGCCGTCACCTTGATGATGATGCCGGGCATCGGCATCATGACCTGGAAAGAAGTCCAGGAGCGCATCAACTGGGGCACGCTGCTGCTCTTCGGCGTCGGCATCAGCCTCGGCTCGGCTATCCTCTCGACGAAGGCGGGTGAGTGGATTGCGCATGTTATCGTCCAGAACTTCGGTCTCTACGATGCGACGGCGACGTTCATCATCGCCATCCTCGCGCTCTTCCTCATTCTCATCCATCTCGGCTTTGCCAGTGCGACGGCCCTGTCGTCGGCGATGATCCCAATCTGCATCTCCGTCCTGCAGGGTGCGTCGGAGAACATCACGCTCAACGTCGTCGGCATGGTCATGATCCTGCAGTACACCATCTGCTTCGGCTTCATCCTGCCAGTCAATGCGCCGCAGAACATGATTGCCTACAGCACGGATACGTTCGAGGTCAAGGACTTCATCAAGACGGGCATCCCCCTGACGGTGCTGGCCTACTTGACCATCCTGCTGCTGACGAATACGTATTGGAAATGGCTGGGCCTCGTCCTTTGAGACATTCCCGCGCTGATTCTTCAAGGCTGCCGCTTTGCGGCGGCCTTTTTGTGTGAGTGATGTGCTTGCAAAATATGGGGAAAGACTTTACAATATGATTGATATATGGTTCTTTTTTGACAAATACACTCCGGAGGGAATATATGAAACGTATCTCAGTAGAACTTGTTCCGCGTGACGAGGACGCCCTGCGTGGGGAGCTCGCCCTGCTCGGCAAGTTCAAGGAGCAGGTCGATGTCATCAACATCCCGGATCTCCTGCGCTTCCCGACGCGCAGCTGGCAGGGCGCCGCAATCGCCAAGGAATACTTCCCCGAGTCGATGCCGCACATCCGCGCGATGGACATCGACCTCGACAAGGAGCTCGCGATGAAGGACTACCTGCGCGAGCACGATATCCGCGAGGTCCTCGTCATCGAGGGCGACCCGCCGCAGGATATGATGCACGAGGTCTACCCGACGAACAGCGTCGATGTCATCTGGAAGTTCCGCAAGGAGATGCCAGAGGTCAAGGTCTATGCGGGCATTGACCAGTACCGCGGCTCGCTCTCGCAGGAGCTCTACCGCATCAAGCGCAAGCTGCAGGCCGGCGCCGCAGGCTTCTTCACGCAGCCGTTCTTCGACACGCGCTTCCTCTCGGTCTATGCGGACATGCTGCAGGGCCTCGAGGTCTACTGGGGCGTCTCGCCCGTCATGAGCGCACGCTCGCAGAGCTACTGGGAGCGCAAGAACCATGTCGTCTTCCCGCATGCCTTCGAGCCGACGCTCGACTGGAGCGTGGCATTTGCCAGGGACGTCATGGATTTTGCGGAACGAGAAGGCAACAATGTCTACCTGATGCCGATCAAGACGAACCTCGAGGCGTATCTCGAGGGTGTTCTTGCTTGATGTATAGATAGGAGAGTTTTTATGTTCAAGATCTTGAGAAAAGAGGAATGGTCGCCGAATGTCTACGCGATGGACATCGAGGCACCGCGCGTGGCGAAGAAGGCACAGGCGGGCCAGTTCATCGTGCTGCGCGTCAATGAGGAGGGGGAGCGCATCCCGTTGACAATCGCGGACTTTGACCGTGAGACGGGCCGCATCCTCATCGTGTTCCAGGCCATCGGCGCATCGACGATGGAGCTCGCGGCTCTCGAGGCTGGCGACAGCATCCTCGACTTCGTCGGCCCGCTCGGCCGCCCGTCGGAGATCGCGAAGCTCGACGGCACGATGGTCGTCGTCGGCGGCGGCATCGGTGTCGCGCCGACGTACCCGATCGCACGCGCTATGAAAGATGCCGGCAACAAGGTCATCGCAATCATGGGCGCGAAGACGAAGGACATCCTGATCATGGAAGACGAGATGAAGGCCGTGACGGACGAGGTCCTCGTGACGACGGATGACGGTTCGTACGGCATCAAGGGCTTCGTCACGAATGCCGTCCAGGCTCTCGTCGATCGCGGCGAGAAGATCGCGCAGATCACGGCCATCGGCCCGGTCATCATGATGAAGAGCGTCGCTGATGCGACGCGCGACCTCGGCATCCACACGGTCGTCTCGCTCAACCCGATCATGGTCGACGGCACGGGCATGTGTGGCGGCTGCCGTGTGACAATCGGCGATGAGACGAAGTTTGCCTGCGTCGACGGTCCGGAGTTCGACGGCCACCTCGTGGACTTCAAGGGCCTCATGAGTCGCCAGCGCATGTACCGCGACAAGGAAGCCGTAGAGAAAGATCACGTCTGCCACATTGGACTCGGAGGGGATAAATAATGGCACTGATTCTCGAGAAACACAAGATGCCGGTACAGGACCCGAAAGTCCGTGCCCATAACTTTGAGGAAGTGGCCCTTGGCTACGATGAGGATACGGCCGTGGCCGAGGCAGAGCGCTGCCTGCACTGCAAGGTCCCGCAGTGCCGCAAGGGCTGCCCGGTCTCGATCGACATTCCGACCTTCATCGGCAAGATCAAGGAGCGTGACTTCGACGGCGCCATCGCGACCATCAAGGAGTCGAATGCGCTGCCGGCCATCTGTGGCCGCGTCTGCCCGCAGGAGAACCAGTGCGAGAAGCATTGCATCCTCACGAAGCGCGGCGAATCCGTCGCCATCGGCCGCCTCGAGCGTTTCGTCGCTGATCGCGAGCTCGCATCGGATAAAGAGGTCAAGCCGGTCGAGCGCGCCGCCGATGCGCAGAAAGTCGCCGTCATCGGCGCCGGCCCGTCCGGCCTCTCCTGTGCGGGTGACCTCGCGAAGAAGGGTTACGATGTGACCATCTTCGAGGCGCTGCATAAGGCGGGCGGCGTGCTGTCCTACGGCATCCCTGAGTTCCGTCTGCCAAAGGACACGGTCGTCAAGAAGGAGATCGAGAACATCGAGAAGCTCGGCGTCAAGATCGAAGTCGACTCGGTGGCCGGCCGTCTCTACACGGTCGACGAGCTCCTGCAGGAAGAGGGCTTCGATGCCGTCTTCATCGGCACGGGTGCCGGCTTGCCGCGCTTCCAGGGTATCCCGGGTGAGAGCCTCAACGGCGTCTACTCGGCCAACGAGTTCTTGACGCGCTGCAATCTCATGAAGGCCTACAAGTTCCCGGAATACGCGACGCCAATCCAGGTCGGCCGCCATGTCGCCGTCGTCGGCGGCGGCAACGTCGCGATGGATGCGGCGCGCACGGCGCTGCGCCTAGGCGCCGAGAAGGTCTCGATCATCTACCGCCGCAGCGCGGCAGAGATCCCGGCGCGCGCAGAAGAGGTCGAGCATGCCAAGGAAGAGGGCATCGACTTCCAGCTGCTGACGAATCCGGTCGAAGTCCTCGGCGATGAGAACGGCTGGGTCAAGGGTCTGCGCTGCATCCGCATGGAGCTCGGTGAGCCTGATGCCTCGGGCCGCCGTCGCCCAATCCCCATCGAGGGCTCGGAATTCGACATGGAGATGGATACGGTCATCATCGCCATCGGCACGGGTCCGAATCCGATCATCGCACATACGACGCCGGGCCTCAAGACGACGAAGCGCGGCAACATCGAAGCTGATGAGGAGACGTGTGCGACGTCGAAGGAAGGCGTCTTCGCCGGCGGCGATATCGTCACGGGTGCGGCGACCGTCATCCTCGCGATGGGCGCTGGCCGCAAGGCAGCCGCAGCCATCGATACATACCTCAAGAGCAAGAAAAAATGATGAACTTCACGGCAATTGATTTCGAGACGGCTACGGGCGCGCGGGACTCTGCCTGCAGTGTGGCCGTCGTGACCATCCGCGCGGGTGCTCTGGTGGACTCGTACTACACGCTGATCCAGCCGCCTGCGAATCGGTACAGCTACTTCAACACGAAGATCCATGGCCTGACGGAAGCTGATACGGAAAATGCCGCGGATTTTGCCGGCATCTGGCCGGAACTCGAGGCAAAGCTTGAGGGGCAGCTCGTCGTGGCGCACAATGCGAAGTTCGACATGAGCGTCCTGCGCTCGTGCCTCGCGCGTTACAGCCTGCAGGCGCCGGCGTTCTCGTACTGCGATACCGTCGCGATTGCGCGCCGGGCCTGGCCGAACTTAGCTAACCACAAGCTCGGCACGGTCGGCGCTTATCTCAACCTGCACTTCCACCACCACGATGCACTCGAAGATGCTAAGGCATGCGCAGCCATCCCGCTCCGGGCGGGCCTCGAGCTTGCGGATACGAGCATGGAAGCGCTCGTGCATCACCTCGGTGTGCGCGTCGAGGCCTTCCAGCCACAGGGCGCTACCTCAGGCGGGCTCTTTGGCTGACAGCGTCTCGCTATGATGGCCGGTCGGAAACAGGAGGAGGAAGAGCAATGATCCTGGTCAGTGCGTGTCTCTTGGGACATAAAGTCAAGTACAACGGCGGCAGCAACGACGATACGCTGCTGCAGGCCTATAATGCGCAGGGGCGCTTTGTTGCGGTCTGCCCGGAGTGCTTTGCGATGCTGCCGGTGCCGAGAGCTCCGATGGAGATCCAGTACGGCACGGGCCGCAAGCTCATTGAGGGCAGGGCGCAGGCCGTCGACGCAGATGGTCACGACCTGACGGCATCGCTCTTGCTCGGCGCGCAGAAAATCTTGCGCATTGCCGAGGCGTACCATGCCGAAGTGGCCATCTTCAAGGAGGGCAGTCCGTCCTGCGGCGTGCACCGCATCCATGACGGCAGTTTCACCGGCCGGAAGATAAAGGGGGCCGGTGCGGCCACAGAACTCCTGCGCCAGCACGGACTGACCGTCTACTCTGAGCATGACCTGACCGAGGCGCAGCTCGAGCAACTGATAAAAGAAGATATCCGGCACGATTCCATCAGGGATTGACCGGCATGAGCATTCGCTCTGCTGTCTGGCAGGGCGGATGTTTTTATATCTTGAATTATCGGAAAATAATCTGTTCAAAGAAAATAAATGTAAACGCTTGCAGAAACCGTTACCACATGCTATAATAAAACCAGTTTCAATACGAAACAACGATAGAGCATCGCGGGGGAATATGAGGAAACACGGACACTCATAAAAGAGCGATGCGAAACAATCACTTTTAGGGGGAGTTCACAATGAAGAAGACTCTGGTATCCGCACTCACGACGGCACTCGTTGTCGGCGCTGCAAGCACGACATTCGCAGCGGCAAATCCGTTCTCCGATGTACCGGCTGACCATTGGGCATACGACGCTGTATCCCAGCTCGCAGCTGATGGTGTCATCGAAGGCTATGGCGACACGACGTTCCGCGGCAACCAGAACATCACGCGCTACGAGATGGCTCAGATGATCGCCAAGGCCATGGCCAAGAGCGATGTCTCCGCAGCCGACAAGGCCCTGATCGACAAGCTCGCCGCTGAGTTCTCTGATGAGCTGGGCAACCTCGGCGTCCGCGTCAGCAACCTCGAGCGCAACGCTGACATGGTCAAGTGGAACGGCCTCGTCGAGTACACGTATACGAGCACGCGCCACGATGCAGGTACGACAGACAAAGAGCGCAAACTGAATGACAACGATCTTACGTTCCGTCTCGAGCCAAAGGCTGAGGTCAACAAGAACTGGGATGTTCATGCCCGCCTTGATGCAGATACCAAGCTTGATTCCGATAAGGGTGGCCTCTATGATGGTAAGGTTGAGCTCAAACGTGTCTGGGCTGAAGGTCACTATGACAACTTTAATGTCAAACTCGGCAAGCTGCCGAATGCCATCAACCTGCTCTCCACGACGGATGACCCGTACTCCGGCGCTGCTGTGACGTTTGGCAATGACCTCAAGGTCACGCTTGAAGCTGGCCGCCTTGATGCGACGCAGTTCATTGATATGGGGCGCGATATCAAAGGACAGTGGAAAGATAATATCTTTAAAGATGGCGATGATACGGTTAACTTCCAGGCCATCAACATTGGCTATGCCAAGAACAAGTTCTATGGCAACATGGGCTATGAGCATATGGACGGTGCAATGCTCGACGTGGATAAGCTCGTAAAACCGTACACGAATGACAACGACAGTGAGTACAAAGCCAACATCTGGTTCGCGAATGCTGGATACCGCTTCGACCACAACAGCTTCTTCAAGGCAGAGTACGCACAGAACACGGAAGCCGATAACTACGACAATGCTTACAGCTTCGAGTACGACTACAAGGGCGCTCAGCAGCAGAACAAGGGCAGCTGGGGCATGTACCTCGCTTACCGCAACCTCGGCCAGTACGCTGCTCCGTGGTCCACGTACGGCGATGGTGTCGATGGCGGCCAGAAGGGGATCGAAGTCGGCACGGGCTACACGCTGTTCAAGAATGTACAGCTCTTTGCGAAGTACTTCAACGGCAAGGACATCGCAGCAGACAAGGATGCCGAGAAGCTCTTCGGCCGTATCGATGTATTCTTCTGATTGATCTGATGCGATTTGGTGTTGAGGTCATCGATCTCAACCGTGTAAAAAAGACAGCCTCTTCGGAGGCTGTCTTTTTGCTTTGCTCAGTTTGTGATCCTGATTCTATTTGAATACCATCTGTACGAGGGCCATGTAGCAGATGGTGCCGCCTGCAATCGAGAGCAGCATCTGGTGGCGTGCCTTGTGCAGCAGGATGGTGACGGCGATGCCGAGCGCTTCGGGCAGACCGTGGCTGCCCGAAAGCAGCGTGACGTCCTTGAGGCAGTAGACGACGAGCATGGCGAAGATGGCGCAGGGCAGGGCGCGGCCGAGGTACTGGATATAGTCGGGCGTCGGCTTCTTCGAGGAGAAGACGAGGAACGGCAGGAAGCGCGTGAGCATCGTGCCGATTGCGCAGGCCGCGATGGTGAGGACCTGTTCGGTGAGCGTCATTCAGATTCCCTTCCTTTCGAGTGGGCCGCGAATCAGCGTCAGCACGACGAGGATGCAGAGCATGGCGGGGATGATGAAGGACTGGCTGCCGAAGAGCTGCAGACAGAGAGCAGACGCGGCGAGTCCGACCCAGGCCGTGATGTGGGAGTGCTCGCGCTCGTACTGCTCGAGGAAGATGACGGTGAACATCGCCGTCATGACGAAGCTGATGCCCTGCATGTCAAACGTCAGCAGTGAGCCCATGAGGCCGCCGATTGTCGCGCCGCTGACCCAGTAGAATTCGTTGAGCAGCGTGACGAAGAACATGAACCAGCCGCGGTCGACATCCTGCGGAATCTTGGCCGAGAAGTTGATGGAGAACGTCTCGTCGCACATGCCGTAGATCAGGTAATATTTCTTGAGCCCCGTGCCGCGGAAGCGGTCGAGCATGGCGATGCCGTAGAAGAGATGGCGGGCTTGTATCAGGATGGCCATGAGGAAGGCCTGCAGCGGCGCGAACGGCGAGAGCAGCATCGTGACCGTGACGAACTCGAGCGAGCCGCCGAAGATGACAATGCTCATGACCAGCGGGTAGAGGAACGAGAAGCCGGATACATTGGCGTAGATTCCGTAGGCGAGGCCGAGGAACCAGAAGCCGGCAAAGATGGGAATCGTGTAGGGGAAGGCGGCGCGGAAGGCAGCCCATTTCATGAAGATACTTCCTTTCTGATTATCGGATTGCCGAGTACTGCGTGGTCGAGGATAATCTTTTCCATTATATCATATCAGCTGGTTTCCAAGGTGTATCTTCCTTGCGAAAAACTTCTTCTTCCTCGAAAAAAAGCTTGCAATCTCGCATATCATCCAGTATAATAATACAAGTCGATACGCAAGTATCCGATTATTCCTCATTCCTCGATAGCTCAGCCGGTAGAGCACCTGACTGTTAATCAGGCTGTCGCAGGTTCGAATCCTGCTCGAGGAGCCAATTTTTAAAACCCCTGGGGTGATTGGGGTATAGCCAAGTCGGTTAAGGCACGGGACTTTGACTCCCGCATTCGTTGGTTCGAGTCCAACTACCCCAGCCAGTGCGGTTCACTAGCTCAGTTGGTAGAGCACCTGACTTTTAATCAGGGTGTCCCGGGTTCGAATCCCGGGTGAGCCACCATTTATATATGTCCACTTGATTTTTTCTTGGCGCCATCGTCAAGCGGTTAAGACACCGCCCTTTCACGGCGGGTTCATGGGTTCGAATCCCATTGGCGTCACCATTCGGGCGATTAGCTCAGCTGGGAGAGCGCTTGCCTTACAAGCAAGATGTCAGCAGTTCGATCCTGTTATCGCCCACCATTTTCGAAGCATAGCTGCCGCAAGGCAGCTTTTTTTGTTAAGCAAAGCAGGTGGAAGACCATGAATACGGAGAAACGGCGCGAAATCCTGATGAAGCGCCTCAGGGAGGCCAAGCAGCCGCTGACGGGCACAAAGCTCGCGCGTGAGCTCGGCGTCAGCCGCCAGATTATCGTCGGCGACATCAGCATCCTGCGCGCGGAGGGCACGCAGATCTTTGCGACGCCGCGCGGCTACATCATGCCGCAGGAAGCCGGTGACAAGTCCATCAAGGCGACGATTGTCTGCCATCATGATGCGACGGCCATGGAAAAAGAGCTGCAGGCTGTCGTCGACAACGGCGGCTCCGTGCTCGACGTCATCGTCGAGCATCCCGTCTACGGCGCGATACACGGTGACCTCTTTGTCGAGAGCCGCCGCGACGTCAAGCGCTTCCTGACGAAGATGCAGAAGTGCCAGGCCAATCCCCTGCTCGTCGTGACCGGCGGCATCCACATGCACACCATACGTGTGCCAGACGAAGAGGCACTGGCCGCAATCCGCACAGACCTCAAGCGCCTGGGCATCCTTGTCGATGAATCCTGCGAATGAAGGATGCGGAATGATACAGCGTGTAAACTATAGGCGAACAATTGCCACGCCGGATAGATGTGTAGTATAATAGAAACATTGATTCTATCGGGGAAATCCCTGAGATAAAAGGAGATGGGTGGTTGTGAAGGAACTGCTCAAGGAAATGCATGCCTGGATGGATGCATATATGAAATCCTTCCATACCGATGACGAAGAAGTCATGCAGGGCATCAAGATCAAGGAAATCCATACGGGATACGTGACCTCGATCGCGGTGCAGCTCGCAAAGCACCTGCAATTCTCGGAGCACGATGTCGAGCTTGCCGAGATTATGGGGCTGTTCCATGATGTCGGGCGCTTCCGCCAGTACAGTCTGTACAAGACGTTCAACGATGCGGTGTCGGAGGACCATGCGGACCTCGGCCTCAAGGTCCTGTCGGAGCTCGACTTCATGAAGAAGCTCGCGCCAGAGGATGAGGCGCTCGTGCGCTTTGCCATCGGCCGCCACAACAAGAAGGAGATCGGCCCCGCGCCGAATGAGCGCGCACTTGTCTTCGCGAAGCTCTTGCGCGATGCGGACAAGCTCGATATCTACCGCGTGCTCTCGCCGTTCTTGGGGCCTGAGGGCGCGGACAAGGCGCCGAAGTTCATCGCCTCAGATGCCAGTCAGCTCGCGAGCCCTGATTTCATCGAGGCGTTCCGGCTTGGCAGGCAGGCGGATTACCGCAAGCTGCGCACGCACGGCGACCGCAAGCTCGTGCGCCTGCTCTGGGTCTACGACATCAACTTCAGCTGGACGCTCCGCGAGATCGTCAAGCGCGGCTACATCGACCGCATCATCCACTACCTGCCGGACCAGCCGGGCATGGCGGAGGGCGTCGCGCGCATGCGCGCGTATGTCGAGAAGCGGTGCCAGCAGCCGGATATCGTGAAGATGGAATAATGGAGAGAAGAAAAGGGTAAAGAGAAGGAGAGAATCCAGATGGCAGAAAAGATCACGATGACGCCGAATTTCATTCAGAACATGATCGAAGAAGACCTCAAGAACGGCAAGTACACGGAGGGTATCCACACGCGCTTCCCACCGGAGCCGAATGGCTACCTGCATATCGGCCATGCTAAGTCAATCTGCCTGAATTTCGGCCTGGCAGAGTACAACCACGGCCTCTGCAACCTGCGCTTCGATGACACGAATCCGACGAAGGAGGATACGGAGTACGTCGACTCCATCCAGGAGGACATCCGCTGGCTGGGCTTCAGCTGGGGCAACCGCAAGTTCTATGCGTCGGATTACTTCGACAAGCTCTACGACTTTGCGGTCACGTTGATCAAGAAGGGTCTCGCCTACGTCGATGACCTCTCGGCTGAGGAGATCAAGGCGTATCGTGGCACACTGACGGAGCCGGGCAAGGAGAGCCCGTACCGCAACCGCAGCGTCGAGGAGAACCTTGACCTCTTCGCGCGCATGAAGGCGGGGGAGTTTGCCGACGGCGAGAAGGTGCTGCGTGCGAAGATCGACATGGCGTCGCCGAATCTCGTCATGCGCGACACGGTCATCTACCGCATCGCGCATACCAAGCATCACCGCACGGGCGATAAGTGGTGCATCTACCCGATGTACGACTTCGCGCATCCGCTGTCTGACGCCATTGAGGGCATCACGCATTCGGTCTGCACGCTCGAGTTCGAGGAGCACCGCCCGTTCTACGACTGGCTGCTCGACTCGCTTGACTTTGATCCGAATACGCGCCCGCGCCAGATCGAGTTCGCCCGTCTCAACCTCACGAACACGGTCACGAGCAAACGAAAGCTGCGCCAGCTCGTCGAAGAGGGCTATGTGCGCGGTTGGGACGATCCGCGCATGCCGACCATCTCGGGCCTGCGCCGCCGCGGCTACACGCCGGCTTCCATCCGCAATTTCTGCAGGGAGATCGGTGTCGCGAAGGCAGACAGCATCGTCGACGTCTCCATGCTCGAGCATGAAGTCCGCGCCGACCTCAACGAGAACGCCGACCGCGTCATGGCCGTGCTGCACCCGCTAAAGGTCGTCATCACGAACTACCCCGAGGATAAAGAGGAGTGGCTGCTCGCGGACAACAATCCGGTGCATGGCGGCCATCGCTTCGTGCCGTTCTCGCGCACGCTCTACATCGAGCAGGAGGACTTCATGGAAGAGCCGCCCAAGAAGTACTTCCGCCTCAAGCCGGGCGGGGAGGTGCGCCTCAAGCACGCCTACATCATCAAGTGCGAGGAAGTCATCAAGGACGAGGCGGGCCATGTCGTCGAACTCCATTGCACGGCAGACCTCGACTCTAAGACGGGTGGCAAGACGGCCGGCCGAAAGGTCAAGGGCACGATCCATTGGGTGGCTGAGAAGACGGCGCTTAAGGCAGAGGTGCGCCTCTACGACTACCTCATCGAGACGGATGAAAGCGGCAATGTGCCGAAGGACTTCATCGCGGCACTCAACAAGGATTCGCTGGAAGTCATCGACAACGCGCTCGTAGAGCCGTCCGTGAAGCTCACGGCTGCTGGCACGCATTACCAGTTCCTGCGCGTCGGCTACTTCGTCGTCGACCCGGATACGACGCCGGACCACCTCGTGTTCAACCGCGTTGTCGGGCTGCGCGACAGCTGGGCAAAAGTCAACAAGTAATCCTTTATCATCCTATATCCTGCAGAAGGTGAACATATGTCAAAGATACCGAAGAACCTGTCCGACAAGGACATGTTCAAAGACTATGTAGAAGATACATCCATAGAAGACCGCTTCCGCGCGGCCGAGAAGAAAGCAGAGAAGAAGAAACAGGAGTCTCTCGAGGCACCTGCTGACTTCCTGCGCGCCGGCTTTACGCCGCAGCTCACGGAGGAGCTCGCCCGAGCTCTGTTGCAGCTCAAGATGGAGCTCTACCGCGAGGATGTCAAGAATTATACCTTCCAGATCAAGCGCGATGGGGAGAAGATCGTGCTGATCCCGAAGTATAAGAAATAAAAGGGAAGTTTTTTAGGGAAAGAAGTGGATTCTATTGGTTAGCACAACGACGATAGCGGTCATCATCTTCGTGGCCGCTTACGCGTTGATCATCACCGAGAAGGTTCACCGCACGATCGTCGGCATCGTCGGTGCCATGCTCATGATTCTGTTTGGTGTGCTCGATCAGGAGACGGCCATCCGTCACATCGATTTCAACACGCTGGGGCTCTTGATGGGCATGATGATCATCGTCAACATTACGAGTGAGACGGGACTCTTTAACTTCCTGGCCATCTGGTCGGCCAAGAAGGTCAAGGCGCGCCCGATTTCCCTGCTCGTCGCGCTCTCAGCGCTGACGATGGTCTGCTCGGCCTTCCTCGACAACGTCACGACGGTCCTGCTGACCGTGCCAATCACGTTCAGCATCACGGCACAGCTCAAGGTCGATGTCAAACCGTACCTGATCTCGCAGATCCTGGCCTCGAACATCGGCGGCACGGCGACGCTGATCGGCGACCCGCCGAACATCATGATCGGCAGTGCTGTTGGCCTGAACTTCATGGATTTCCTCGCCAATCTCTCTGGCATCGCAGTCCTGATCTTCATCCTCGTAGAGCTCGTGCTCATCGCGATTTACGGCAAGGAGCTCCACACGCAGCCGGATCTCCAAGAGAAGGTCATGCGGCTCAATGCCAAGAGCCAGATTGCCAATCCGGCCTTGCTGAAGAAATGCCTGTTCGTCATTGCGCTGACCATCGGCCTCTTCGTCGTGCACGGCTACCTCGGACTGCAGACGGCAACGGCTGCTCTCTCGGGTGCCGGTCTCTTGCTGCTCATCACCTACACGCGCAATGAGGGCATGATCACGAAAGTCCTCTCGAAGATCGAGTGGACGGCCATCTTCTTCTTCGCCGGCCTCTTCGTCCTCGTCGGTGCACTCGTCGAGACGGGCGTCATCAAGGTGCTCGCGGCTGAGGCCATCAAGCTCACGAACGGCAGCGTCAATGCGACGGCCATGCTGATCCTCTGGATGAGCGCCTTCGCTTCGGCCTTCATCGACAACATCCCGTTCGTCGCGACATTGATCCCGCTGATCCAGGACATGGGCCAGATGGGCCTCTCGAACCTCGACCCGATGTGGTGGTCACTGGCCCTCGGTGCCTGCCTCGGCGGCAACGGCACGCTGATCGGCGCGAGCGCGAACGTCGTCGTCGCTTCGATGGCGGCACAGCGCGGCAAGCAGATCTCCTTCCTGGGCTTCATGAAGATTGCGTTCCCGGTCATGATCATGACAATCGCAGTCTCGAGTGTCTACGTCTGGCTCCGCTATCTGCTCTGATTGTTGCTGATATCGGTTGAATGATACACAAAATCCCCATCATCCTTGTGGATGATGGGGATTCTTGTATCTGTACGATGAATCAGATCTTGCTCTGGCCGACCTTGTCGAACGTCTCGAGGATCGAGGCTTCCGGCGCGCGATCGAGCCAGCTGACAATCCAGATGGCGAGAGCGGAGAACACGAAGCCAGGCACGATCTCGTAGAGGCAGAGGAAGGCGTACTGCTTCCAGACGAGGACGGTGACGCCGCCGACGATGATGCCGGCGAGCACGCCGTACTTTGTCGTGTGGCGCCAGAAGAGGCTCATGAGCAGAGCCGGACCGAAGGCAGCGCCGAAGCCTGCCCAGGCGTAGGAGACCATGTCGAGGATGAAGTTGTTCGGGTTGAGCCCGAGGAAGATCGCGAGGCTCGCAATGACGAGGACGCTCGCGCGCGAGATCCAGACGAGCTCCTTCTGCTCGGCGTCCTTGCGCAGCAGCGTGCGGTAGAAGTCCTGCGCAAACGCAGAGGCCGCGACGAGGAGCTGTGAGGAGGCCGTGCTCATGATGGCCGCGAGGACAGCCGAGAGGATGAGGCCCGTGGCAATCGGCGGGAAGAGTTCGTTCGTCATGACGAGGAAGACCGTCTCAGAGGCCGTTCCCTCGAGCGGTGTCGTCAGGTAGACGCGGCCGACCATGCCGACGGCGACGGCTGCGGCGAGCGAGAGGATGACCCAGGTCATCGCGATGTGCGTGGCCTGCTTGACTTCCTTCGACGTGCGGATGGCCATGAAGCGCACGAGGATGTGCGGCTGGCCGAAGTAGCCGATGCCCCAGGCGAGCAGCGAGATGAGCTCGATGGCGCTCATCATGGAGCCGTCCGGCTTCGTCAGTGGCTCGAGCATCGTGCTCTGTACCTGCGAGATGGCGGCGACTGTCGATTCGAAGCCGCCGCACTGCATCGCGCCGCAGATCGGTACGACGAGGATGGCGAAGAACATCATGACGCCCTGGATGAAGTCCGTGCGCGAGACGGCGAGGAAGCCGCCGACGAGCGTGTAGAAGACGACGGAGCCAGCGCCGATGAAGATGGCGTACTGGTAGGGAATGCCGAAGACCGTCTCGAAGAGGCGGCCGGCCGAGACGAAGCCCGACGAGGTGTAGATGACGAAGAAGATCAGGATGAAGATGGCCGGCACGATGCGCAGCAGGCCGCTCTTGTCGTGGTAGCGGTTTTGCAGGAACTCCGGCAGCGTCAGCGAGTTGTTGGCGAGCTCCGTGTACTTGCGCAGGCGCGCGGCGACGAAGTGCCAGTTGGCCCAGGTGCCGATGGCGATGCCGACGGCAATCCAGCCGGCGTTGAGGCCGGCGAGGTAAGCGTAGCCTGGCACGCCCATGAGCATCCAGCCGCTCATATCGGAAGCTTCGGCGGAGAGCGACGTGACCCAGGCACCGAGCTTGCGGTTGCCGAGGAAGTAGTCGCTCATATTGCGTGTGCGGCGGTAGTAATACACGCCGATGGCCATCATGAACCCGATGTAGAGCACAAAGGTATTGATGATGGCAAGATCATGAGTCAAAATGAATCCCCCATTTCTTTCTCTAGTGAAATAAGTGTACAAGAATAGTTCAATTATATGGGAAAGAGGCTCTATCGCGCAATACTTATTTATATAGAAGGTATAGAAATCGAGCATTGTGTGCAGTTTTTGCCGGAAATCGATAAAAAACGCTTGCAATCGCATGGCATATCCCGTATAATACATAAGGTTTGGAACGCAGGGAATTCGCACAAGCAGGACGAAGTCAGCTGCGCTCTTTTGCTGTGCAGAGATATGTATTAGGAGGCTTTTCCATGAAAAAATACGATGTAGCGATTGTCGGCGGCGGTCCGGCCGGCGTCATGGCGGCTTATGAACTGGTCGAGAAGAAACCGGGGTTGCGCGTCATCGTCTTCGAGAGCGGCAAGGACATCTACCATCGCGTCTGCCCAATCTCGGCGGGCAAGGTCAAGAGCTGTATCGGCTGCAAGCCCTGCAGCATCATGCGCGGCTTCGGTGGCGCCGGTGCGTTCTCGGACGGCAAGTACAACTTCACGACGAAGTTCGGCGGCTGGCTCAATGAGTACCTGCCGGATGAGGAGGTCATGGAGCTCATCGATTACGTCGACAAGATCAACATGAAGCACGGTGCGCCGTCGCAGGTCTTCTCGACGAAGAACTCGGATATCGGCCGCCTGGCCCTGCAGCACGACCTGCACCTCCTGAGTGCCAGCGTGCGCCATCTCGGCACGGAGAACAACCTTCGCATGCTCGAGCAGACGTATGAATACCTGAAGGAGAAGGTGGAATTCCGCTTTGAGTGCCCCGTCGCCCACATCGAGTCGGACGGCCAGGGCGACAACCAGCTCGAGCTCGCAAACGGCGAGAAGGTTGAGGCGGACTTCCTCGTCATCGCGCCGGGCCGTGCGGGTGCGGAGTGGTTCTCGAATGAGTGCAATCGCCTCGGCATCGAGCAGGAGAACAACCGCGTCGATGTCGGCGTGCGCGTCGAGGTGCCGGATGAGGTCTGGAACGACATCACGAGCCAGGTCTACGAGGCGAAGCTGCTCTACCGCACGAAGCAGTACGGCGACTTCGTGCGCACGTTCTGCATGAATCCGCACGGCCACGTCGTCATGGAGAACACGGACGGCATCGTGACGGTCAATGGCCACTCCTACAGCGACCCGAAGCTCCAGAGTCACAATACGAACTTTGCGCTGCTCGTCTCCAATCACTTCACGGAGCCGTTCAAGGCGCCGCATCAGTACGGCAAGCGCATCGCCTCGTTCTCGAACATGCTCGGTGGCGGCATCATCGTCCAGCGCTACGGCGACCTCATCAAGGGACGCCGCACGAACACGCACCGCCTGAGCAAGAGCTTCACGAAGCCGACGCTCGCGGCGACGCCGGGCGACCTCTCGCTCGTACTGCCGAAGCGCCATCTCGACAACATCATCGAGATGATCCAGGCGCTCAACTACGTGGCGCCCGGCATGACGAACGACGATACGCTGCTCTACGGCGTCGAGGTCAAGTTCTACAGCGCCCGCGTTGTCCTGACGAACCAGCTCGAGACGAAGCTGCGCAACGTCTTCGCGACGGGTGACGGCGCCGGCGTCACGCGCGGCCTCTCGCAGGCCGGTGCCAGCGGCGTCTACGTGGCGCGCCAGATCCTCTCGCGCATGTGAGAGCCGCGCGCTCGTGTCCATGCGTGGATGATAGGTGGATAATAGATGGATAGATGCCAGGAAGTCACGCCTCAGGCGGCTTCCTGGCATAAAATTTTAGTTGGCAAGGCTCGACGGTTTGGTCTATAATAATATACAATGTATAGAAAGGGGCAGGCGGATGAGTGAGAAGAAACCGGTCATCGTGAAGGTAAGGGGCTCCTGGCAGGATGCGCAGGGGCAGAAGGACAGCATCCGCACCGTAGCGAAGGGCCATCATTACTTCCATCGCGGCAAGCACTATGTGATCTACGAGGATGAGACCGTGCAGGAGGGGGCGAAGGTATCGACCGTCCTCAAGATCGACGGCGGCATGATGACGCTCTTGCGCAAGGGCATCCTCGAGCAGGAACAGCGCTTCGAGAAGGGGCGCGAGCATACGAGCATCTACCGCACGCCGTACGGCAACATCGACCTCTCCGTCCGCACGGAAGCGCTGACGGTCGACTACGGCGAGGTGGCGGGGCGCATCGACGTCCGCTACGGGCTCTGGGTCAACGGAGCCTTCCAGAGCCAGAATCGCCTGCACATCGAGGTCGAGGAAGACCGCGGCGCGTGAGGCGGGGAAAATCAGATTGTTTGCGTGCATGACGGCAAAGACATGCACTTGGGATAGGAGGAACACTTTTGGAAATCAAAGACATGTTGACAGAGGCCATTGAACAGGCTGCCAAGGATGCCATCCGCGAGGGAGCACTGCCGGAGGGCGAGCTCCCGCAGGTCATCCTCGAGGTGCCGCCGCAGAAAGAATTCGGCGACTTTGCGACGAACTTCGCCATGCAGTCAGCCCGCGTCTTCCATCGGAATCCGCGCCAGATCGCTGAGGAACTCGCCAAGCGCATTGAAGGCGACTGGCTCGACCACACGCAGATCGCAGGTCCGGGCTTCCTGAACTTCTACCTCAAGGGCAATGTGCTCTACGATTCGTTCCAGAAGATCCTGGAGGCAGGCGAGGCCTTCGGCAATCTGCCGAAGCGCGACCATCCGAAGATCCAGGTCGAGTATGTCAGCGCTAACCCGACGGGCCTGCTGCACGTCGGCCACGGCCGTGGCGCCGCAGCCGGCTCGGCACTTGTCAACCTGCTGCGCGCAGCGGGCTATCCAGTCGAGAGCGAGTACTACATCAACGACGCTGGCAACCAGATGAACAATCTCGCGCGCTCGGTCAATGCGCGCTACCTCGAGCTACTCGGCAAGGAAGTCACGTTCCCGGAAGACGGCTACCATGGCCAGGACATCATCGACACGGCGCAGCGCATCATCGACCGCGATGGCGACAAGTACCTCGCGCTCAGTGAAGAAGAGCGCCTTGCCATCTTCAAGGACCTTGCCTACCACGAGAAGCTGGCCATCCTTAAGGAAGACCTCGAGCGCTTCCACGTGACGTTCGACAACTGGTTCAGTGAGCGCACGCTCCATCCGGACGCCGTGCGCAAGGTCGTCGAGATCCTCAAGGAGAAGGGCGATATCTACGAGAAGGAGGGTGCGCTCTGGCTCAAGTCGACGGCCTACGGCGATGACAAGGACCGCGTCGTCATCCGCGACAACGGCGTGCCGACGTATCTCGCAGCCGACATCGCCTACCACCACAACAAGTATGAGCGCGGCTTCGACCGCCTCATCAACATCTGGGGCGCCGACCACCACGGCTACGTCTGCCGCGTCAAGGCTGCCATGCAGGCGCTCGGCCATGATCCGGAGAAGCTCACTGTGCTGCTCTTGCAGATGGTCAGCCTCTACCGCGGCGGCGAGCTCGTCAAGATGAGCAAGCGCACGGGCCAGAGCGTCACGCTCAACGAGCTCATGGAAGAGGTCGGCACGGATGCCGCACGCTACTTCTTCCTCATGCGCTCGCTCGACAGCCAGCTCGACTTTGACCTCGACCTCGCGAAGAAGAAGTCGAACGACAATCCGGTCTACTACATCCAGTACGCGCACGCCCGCATCTGCAGCATCTTCCGCCAGGCGGAGGAGACGAAGCTCGCGCTCGGCGAGGCGCCGCACCTCGAGCTCCTGACGGACGAGAGCGAGGTCGCCCTGATCAAGAAGATCGAGGAGTATCCGGAAGAGGTCGCAAAGGCCGCTGCCGACTATGCACCGCAGCGCATCGCGCGCTACAGCTACGACCTCGCAGCGCTGTTCCACAGCTTCTACAACAAGTGCCGCATCATGGGCGTCGACCACGACCTCGCAGAGGCGCGCCTCGCACTCGTCACGGTCACGGCGCATGTCATCCGCCACAGCCTCGGCATCCTCGGCGTATCGGCACCGGAACACATGTGAGTTTGATTTGATTACGCAATTTGCGAAGGGAGATATAGAAATGGATTTTCTGAAAAGCTCGGAAGTTGATGTAGCGTACTACATCTTGTCGCAGGCTGGTGAGAAGATGTACTACAAGGACCTCGTCCTCGATGTCATCGAGAAGACGCACAAGCCGGTCCAGTCGCTCTCGGCTGCCATCTCGGAAGTGTACACGCTCATCAACATGGACAGCCGCTTCCACTACGAAGGCGAGGGCCAGTGGGGCCTGACGGAGTGGAACCCGCCTGAGGTCAAGCGCTCGCATGCAAGCCGCTCGACGTCCGGTTCGAGCAAGGCAGCAGCCAAGGCCAGCAGCAACCGCAAGAAGAAGCTCGAGAGCATCCAGGAATAATCAATGTCTTGACACTCCCGTGCGATTCGGGGTAGAATAGTCAACATGTGTTTCAAAGAATGAGCAGGAGGCAGTTCCATGGCAAAGTATATTTTCGTTACCGGTGGCGTTGTTTCTTCCCTGGGCAAGGGCATCACGGCCGCATCGCTCGGCCGTCTCCTCAAGAGCCGGGGAATCAAGGTCACGATCCAGAAATTCGATCCGTACATCAACATCGATCCGGGTACGATGAGCCCTTACCAGCACGGTGAGGTCTTTGTCACGGATGATGGCGCAGAGACCGACCTCGATCTCGGCCATTACGAGCGCTTCATCGATATCAACCTGACGAAGAACTCCAACATCACGACGGGCAAGGTCTACTGGTCGGTCCTCAACAAAGAGCGCAAGGGCGAGTACCTTGGCTCGACGGTACAGGTCATCCCGCACATCACGAACGAGATCAAGCAGAAGGTCTACGATGTCGCCAAGGCGGACGGCGCTGACGTCGTCATCACGGAAATCGGCGGTACGGTCGGCGATATCGAGAGCCAGCCGTTCCTCGAGGCCATCCGCCAGGTCAAGAAGGAAGTCGGCCCGAACGACACGCTCTACATCCACGTCACGCTGCTGCCGTACATCTCGGCTGCCGGCGAGCTCAAGACGAAGCCGACGCAGCACAGCGTCAAGGAACTGCGCGCCATCGGCATCCAGCCGGATATCCTCGTCTGCCGCACGGAGAAGACCATCTCCAAGGAGATGAAGGACAAGATCGCCATGTTCTGCGATGTGCAGCCGGAGGCTGTCATCGAGAACCGCACGGCTTCGACCATCTACGAAGTCCCGCTCATGATGCAGAAAGAGGGCCTCGACAAGATTGCGCTCAAGAAGCTCAACATGGACTACGGCCCGGCTGACATGAGCGACTGGGAGAAGATGGTCTACAAGATCAATCACCCGCAGAAGCGCATCAAGATCGCGGTCGTCGGCAAGTACGTCGAACTGCCGGATGCCTACATCTCCGTGACGGAGGCCCTGCACCACGGCGGCATCGCCAACGATGCACAGGTCAAGATCAACTGGGTCAACGCCGAGGAAATCGAGGAGAACCCGGACATGGATCTCGATGAGGTCTTCGTGGGCTGCAAGGGCATCCTCGTGCCGGGCGGCTTCGGCAACCGCGGCGTCGAGGGCAAGATCAGGGCCATCCAGTACGCGCGCGAGCACAAGATCCCGTTCCTTGGCCTCTGCCTTGGCATGCAGTGCGCGGTCATCGAGTTTGCCCGCCACATCTGCGGCATGGCTGATGCACATTCGACGGAGTTCGATCCGGAGACGACGCATCCGGTCATCTCGCTGATGGAATCGCAGCAGGGCATCGAGAAGAAGGGCGGCACGATGCGCCTCGGCTCGTATCCGTGCACGCTTGCTAACGGCACGCATGCGAAGGAAGCGTACGGCACGAACCTCATCCACGAGCGCCATCGCCATCGCTTCGAGTTCAACAACGAGTTCCGCGGTGCGCTGCAGGAGAAGGGCATGGTCATCGCCGGCACGCTGCCGGACGACAGCCTCGTCGAGATGATCGAGGTCAAGGACCATCCGTGGTTCGTCGCGACGCAGGCTCATCCGGAGCTCAAGTCGCGCCCGAACAACCCGCATCCGCTGTTCCGCGACTTCATCAAGGCAGCGCTTGCTCAGTAAAACAGCATGACGATAGAGAAGACCCGCTTTGCCGGGTCTTTTTGACGTGAGACACAAGAGGTATATGGAATGAATGCATTATTTGCCGCGATGCTGCAGGATGGAGCCCTGCAGCGCCTGCGGGATCACACACAGGGGGAGCCGCGCGAATCGCTGATCTACGGGCTCGGGGGTTCGCAGAAGCATGCGGCCGTCTCCGCGTGCTACGCGGCTCTGCCGCAGATGATGGCAATCCTCTGCCATTCGGCAGAATCATTGGCGGACTGGAAGGAAGATCTCTCGCTGCTCTTGCCGGAAGTCCCCGTCGTCGAGCTGCCCGAGGTCGACACATTTGATGTCAAGGCGGCGGCCAAGAGTCAGGAGCGCGCGGCCAGGCGCATGGAGGTGCTCGGCCGTCTCGTGCGCGGCGAGCACATCATCGTGCTTGCGCGCACGGAAGCGGCGGTGCAGAAGGGCATGGGACGCAATGAGTTCAAGCGGCTCTCGCTGACGCTGCGCATGGGCGAGGTGCTGCCGCGCGAGGAGCTCTTGAAGCGCCTCGTCGACCTCGGCTACGAGCATGCCGAGGAGGTTGAGCGCGTCGGCCAGTTCAGCGCGCGCGGCGGCATCGTCGACATCTTTGCCATCAATGCGGCCGTGCCGGTGCGCGTCGAGTACTTCGATGATGAGATTGACTCCCTGCGCGAGTTCGATCTCGACACGAAGCGCTCGACCAAGAACGTCGGTGCGGCGACCATCATGCCGCTGGCACAGACCGACGCCTCGGGCAAGCCGGAACTCTTCCTCTCGTACCTCGAGGGGAAGGGCACGGTCCTCTTTGATGAGCCGACGCGCATCCGCGACACGATCCGCACGATGGTCAAGGAGAACCCGGACATCAAGGGCAAGATTTTCAGCTGGGAGGAACTGCTGCAGGCGGCGCATGGCAACCGCATCGTCTACATGGCGCTGCTCTTGCAGCAGGTGCCGGGCGCCGATTCCGTCGAGAACATCGGCGTGACGGCGACGACGATGACGCCATTCCGCCGCCAGATGGACCTCCTGGAGAACGAGGCGAACCGCTGGCTTGCGCAGAAGCAACGCGTGCTCGTGCTGCTCAGCGACAAGGAGAAGGCGAACAGCCTGCGCGAGTTCTTCGCGCATCGCCGCATCCCGTCACTCGTCGAGAATGCGGCAGAGTCCCTTCGGGATGATGCCATCAACATCCGCAGGGGGTCCCTGCTCACAGGATTCGAGATGGCCTCGGCGCGCCTCGTCGTCGTGACGGAGAAGGACATCTTCGGGCGCCACAAGCGCCATACGGCAGTCCGCAAGCACAGCGACTACGGCGAGAAGATCTCGCATTTCCGCGACATCAAGCCGGGCGATTACGTCGTACACGAGAGTCACGGTATCGGCAAGTACCTCGGCGTCGAGACGCTCGACGTCGGCGGCATCCACAAGGACTACCTGCACATCCAGTACGCGGGCGATGACAAGCTCTTCGTGCCGACGGACCAGGTCGGCCTTTTACAGAAGTACATCGGCTCGGAGGGCGATGTGCCGCGGCTGCACCGCATGGGCGGCACGGAGTGGGTCAAGGCCAAGGCGCGCGCCAAGAAGTCGGTCGAGGACATCGCACAGAAGCTCATCGAGATCTACGCGAAGCGCAAGGATGCCAAAGGCCATGCCTTCCCACCGGACGACGCGAGCCAGCGCGAGTTCGAGGATGCCTTTCCCTATGAGGAGACGGAAGACCAGCTGCGCGCCATCGCGGAAATCAAGGCAGACATGGAGAAGGAGAAGCCCATGGACCGCCTGCTCTGCGGCGACGTCGGCTTTGGCAAGACGGAGGTCGCCATCCGCGCGGCCTACAAGGCGGCGATGGATGGCAAGCAGGTGGCGGTACTCGTGCCGACGACAGTCCTCGCACAGCAGCATTACCAGACGTTCACGACGCGCTTCAACGGCTTCGCGCCGGTCATCGATGTCATCTGCCGCTTCCGCACGCCCAAACAGCAGAAGGAGACCATCGAGAAGGTGCGCCTCGGCCAGGTGGATATCCTGATCGGCACGCACGCTATCCTCAACCAGAACAAGGTCAAGTGGAAGGACCTCGGCCTCTTGATCGTCGACGAGGAGCAGCGCTTCGGTGTCAAGCAGAAAGACAAGATCCGCAAGCTCGCGGCGGGCATCGATGTCCTGACACTCTCGGCGACGCCGATACCGCGCACGCTGCACATGTCGCTCGTCGGCGCGCGCGATATGAGCATCATCGAGACGCCGCCGGCCGAGCGCTTCCCCGTGCAGACGTACGTCGTCGAGAACAACGATACGATCATCGCGAACGCCATCCGGCGCGAGATGAAGCGCGGCGGCCAGGTCTACTTCATCTACAACCGCGTCGACACGATCGACCGCATGCGCGACCACATCGAGTCGCTCGTGCCGGAGGCGAGGATCCAGACGGCACACGGGCAGATGCCCGAGGAGATGCTCGAGCACGTCATGATGGACTTCTACGAGGGCGATTACGACATCCTGCTCGCGACGAGCATCGTCGAGAACGGCCTCGATGTCGCCAATGCCAATACCATCATCGTCTACAACGCCGACCATTTCGGCCTGTCGCAGCTCTACCAGATGCGCGGGCGCGTCGGCCGCTCGCATCACATGGCCTTCGCGTACTTCGTCTACCAGGCGGACAAGATCCTGACGGAGACGGCGGAGAAGCGCCTGCAGGCCATGAAGGAATTCGCCGAGCTCGGCGCCGGCTTCAAGATCGCCATGCGCGACCTCGAGATCCGCGGCGCGGGTAACCTGCTCGGCGCCCAGCAGCACGGCCACATCGCCAGCGTCGGCTTCGAGATGTACTGCAAGCTCCTCGAAGAGGCTGTGGAGCGCCTGCAAAATGGCAAGGCTCCCGAGGAAGCACCACCGGAGCCCGTCATCGACTTGCAGACGGAGGCCTACATCGACGGGGACTTCATCGCGGACGCCATGCACAAGATCGAGATCTACCAGCGCATTGCGGCCATCCGCAGCAACGAGGAGATCCGGAGCCTGCTCGACGAGCTCATCGATCGCTTCGGCGACCCGACTGAGCCTGTCATGCACCTCTTGGAGGTGGCGCGCATCAAGAACTACGCGCGCGACCTCGGCATCCGCACCATCAAAGAGCTGCCGCTCGCGCTCGACATCTACTTCCTGCCAAAGAAGCGCATGCCAGCTAAGGGCATGCTCGAGCTCGCCAATCTCTTCGGCAAGCGCATGCGAAGCCTGCCCGACAAGAACGGGCTGCGCTTTGCCCTGAGTGACCGCTACAAGAAGAAGATCACAAACTTCGTCACGCGCCTGCTCATGATCGCATCTGGCGATGAGGAAGCGTTGACAGCAAGGGCGAAGGAACAGGCAGCGCGGTTCCAGAAGACCAAGAATGAAGCAGGAAAGAGCAGTTCCGCAAGGAAGGGGAAAGAGTAAGAATGAAACAGCCAAAGATCACCGTCGTCGGACTCGGTCCGGGCCGCTTCGGGCTCATCACCTTGGAGTCATGGCAGATCATGCAGCAGGCTGAGCGCCTTGTCCTGCGCACGCGCATCCATCCGACTGTCGTAGACATCGAGAAGCGAGGCCTGACGTTTTCCTCGTACGACGGCTTCTACGAAGAAGCACCTGACTTTGAGACGCTTTACCATCACATCGCCGAGGACCTGCTGCACCGCGCAGCAGAGCAGGGGGACCTCGTCTACGCCGTGCCCGGCAGCCCGCTCGTCGCCGAGCGCACGGTCGTGCTCCTGCGCGAGCTCGCGAAGGAGTCCGGTGTCACAGTCAATATCCTGCCTGGCATGAGCTTCGTCGAGGTCATGTACACGCGCCTCGGTCTTGATCCGATTGCGGGCCTGACGATACTCGACGCAGAAGACGTCGGCACGCTCAAGGAGCGCCCTGCGCAGTCGCTGATCATCACGCAGGTCTACGACCCCATCATCGCGTCGGATACGAAGCTCATGCTCATGGATCTCTACCCCGATGAGTACGAGGTCACCTACATCCACAACCTCGCACTGCCGGATGAATCCATCCGCAAGATCCCGCTCTACGAGCTCGACCGCCAGAAAGACGTCGATCACCTGACAAGCCTTTTCGTGCCGGCACGGTGAACAGGCGCTCTCGTTTGCGGTTATTTTTCCGAAAACCCTTGATTTTTCAAGGTTTTTCTGCTAAATTTTGATAAGCGGGCAGGATATTCAGGTTTGGCCGCGAATATCTGCCAACATAAGCAAAACCATTATTTAAGGAGGCTACGATCGTGAATAAAAATGAATTGGTAGCTAGCGTTGCTGAAAAAGCAGGCCTGACGAAGAAAGATGCAGAGAAGGCTGTGGGTGCTATCTTCGAGAGCATCCAGCAGGCATTGGTTGAGGGCGATAAAGTACAGGTGATTGGCTTCGGTACGTTTGAAGTCAAGGAGCGCTCCGCTCGCGCAGGCCGCAACCCGCGCACGAACGAGACGATCCAGATCCCGGCTTCGAAGAATCCGGCATTCAAGGCTGGCAAGGCCCTGAAAGATGCTGTCAACGCATAATCTGGCTTGAGTATGAGAAGCTGGGTTCCTTCGGGAGCCCGGCTTCTTGTTGTATTGGAGGGATATGCTTGGATCTCGGTTTATCATCAAAGACCGTGCTGATCTCGGGCGGGACTTCGGGCATCGGGCTGGAAGCGGCGCGGGAATTCCTGCAGGAAGGCGCCCGCGTCTGCCTGATGGGGCGCTCGGCAGAGCACGGCCAAGCGGCAGTCCGGCTCCTGCAGCATGAGGCGCACGGCGCGGATGTCTGCTTTATGGCGGGCGATGTGCGAAGCAAAGCCGACTGCAGCCGCGTGGTCCGGGAGACGGTAGGGCGCTTCGGCGGACTTGACGTGCTGGTCAATTCGGCCGGCATCTACCGCGAGGGAGCGCTCGAGGACCTCCGGGAAGAGGAGCTCGACGATCTGCTCGACTGCAATGTCAAGGGGGTCTTCCACCTGACGCAGGCTGCCCTGCCCGCCCTCAAGGCTTCGCGTGGCTCAGTCGTCAACGTGGCCTCCGATGCGGGCGTCCACGGCAACTACTTCTGCGCGGCGTACTGTGCGAGCAAGGGGGCCGTCGTGCTCTTTACGCGTGCCCTGGCCCTCGAGACAGCTGCCTTCGGCGTGCGCGTCAATGCCATCGCGCCCGGCGATATCCTGACACCGCTGACAGAGGCACAGCTCGGCACGGGGGAGAAGCGCGAGCAGAGCCTGCAGGAGATGGCCTCTGTCTATCCGCTCAGACGCATCGGCACGGCAGAGGAAGCGGCGGCGCTCATCGTCTTCCTCGCCTCCGCGCGCGCTTCATTTGTGACGGGAGCTGTCTACAGTATCGATGGAGGTCTGACTGCCTGATGAACAAGATATTGATCCTCACCGCGTCAATCGGTTCGGGGCACATCAAGGCGGCAGAGGCTGTCGAGACAGAACTTCGCCGACTGCTGCCGGATGCGGAAATCACGACGGTTGACTTCATGGCGCGCCGCATCTCGCGCATCCACTGCTTCATGAAGGACTTCTACCTGATGATGCTGGCCTTCGTCCCGAATCTCTACGACGTCTTCTACAAGCTCTCGGGCGGCTCTTCGGGTGGCACGCTCGTCCAGAATGCCTTCGCCTGGGTCATGATGCCAGTCATGAAGAAGCTTGTGCGCCGCTATGAGCCGGACCTCGTGCTCTGCACGCATCCGTTCCCCGAGGGCGCCGCGTCGCTCTTGCGCCGCCGCAATGAGGAACACTATCGGCTTGCGACGGTCATGACGGACTACTCGCTGCACCAGATCTGGCTCTATCCGGCCGTCGACCGCTACTACATGGCGACCGAGGAGATGCGCATGGGCATGATCGGCCACGGATTTGCCATCAGCACGCTCTGCGTGTCCGGCATCCCCGTGGCGGGCACGCTGCAGGAGATGACGGACAAGGCTTCTGTGCGCCACGCCATGGCCATACCCGAGGGGCAGCCGGCCGTCCTCTTGATGGGCGGCGGCCTCGGACTCGGCGGCATCGAGTCGAATCTTCGCGACCTCGAGAAGATTGAGAAGCGCCTGACCATCCTCGTCGTGGCCGGGCGCAACCAGCGCCTGATGGAGCGCGTGCAGGACATGGCCTATGCCTCGCATCATCAGGTGCTGGTCTGGGGCTATACGGATCAGGTGCACTTCCTCATGCGGGCGGCAGACCTCCTGATCACGAAACCGGGGGCACTCACGATGAGTGAGGCCTTCGTGCTCGGCCTGCCGATGCTGCTGCACGATCCGATTCCGGGTCCCGAGACGGAGAACGCCATCTATGCGACGCAGCACGGGGCCGCCGTCTGGCTCCATCCGCGCGAAGACCTTGCGCAGTCTGTCGAGACACTCCTCTGCGGCGACGCGCTCAGCGAGATGAGCCGCGCCGCTCGCGGCTGCGCGCGGCCCGATGCCGCCGCGGCCATTGCCGAAGACCTGAAAACATTGCTGTCACGTAGGAGTTGATTTGATTTTATGAAGCGTAGGATAAAGCAGAGGAAGGGGATACTCAACTGGTTCACGATCCTCTTGGTCATCATCATTGGCTATTTCGCCGTGATCCTCGTCAAGCAGCAGATCTACCTGAACCAGGTCAGCGCCGACCAGGCTGCCGCAGAGGAGCGCCTCGCGACGGCCAAGGCAGAGCACGAGCGCCTCGTCAAGGAGAAGGATGATCTCAACCGCCTCGACTACATCGAGAAGATTGCGCGCGAAGAGCTCGGCATGACGCGCCGCGGAGAGTTGCCGTACAGTTCCGGCAAGTCCGTTGGCTCACGCTGATGTGGATGGAAATTGCGCTCTTTCCGCGACACTTTCCTTGACACTGCTGAGCGCGCGAGGTTATAATAAAGCGTGTATTTTCCATCACGATTTAAGGAGGAAGAATTAATTTGTCCATTGAAGTTGGCAATGTAGTTGAGGGTGTTGTCACGGGCATCACGAATTTCGGTGCTTTCGTAGAATTGCCGGAAGGCAAGACCGGTCTCATCCATATCTCTGAGGTAGCGGATGTCTATGTCAAGGATGTCCACGATTTCCTCTCCGAAAAAGACAAGGTGAAGGTTAAGGTATTGAGCATCGATGATCGCGGCAAGATTGCCCTTTCCATCAAGCAGCTTCAGGAGAAAAAGCCGGAAGCTCAGGCTCAGACGGGAAATTCTTCCTTCCGACCGCAGCGCCAGAGCCGCGGACCGCGGGATTTCCGCCGCGGCGGCCGCTACAACAATACCACAGCGTCGTTTGAGGACAAGCTCTCGAAGTTCCTCAAAGACAGCGATGAGCGTCTGACGGACCTGCGCCGCAAGACGGATTCGAAGCGCGGAGGCCGCGGCTCCCGCCGCTCGGATTGATCATCTGCAATCGGAATGATACAAGCACTCTTGACAGGGTGCTTTTGTTCTTTATGTTGAAGACGGTGTAGAGTATGGGACGTATGTTGGAAGAGGCCGTGCGCTACGCAAGGGCGCAGGATTTGCTGCATCCCGGCATGCACGTGCTCGTGGCCTGTTCTGGCGGGCCGGACTCTCTGGCCCTGCTGGATATGCTGCTGCAGCTGCGCAGGCGTTTTGACCTCGTTCTGACGGTGGCGCATTACGAGCATGGCATCCGAGGAGCGTCATCCGCAGAGGATGCCCGCTTCGTCGATGCATTCTGCCGCGAGCGCGAAGTGCCGTGCTTTATCGGGCACGGCGATGTGCCTGCTTTCGCGAAGGCGCAGGGCAAGTCTGTAGAACTTGCGGCGCGCGAGCTGCGCTACGCATTTCTCTGGCAGACGCTGGAGCGCTGCGGGGCCGATGTGCTCGCGACGGCGCACCATGCCGATGACCAGGCGGAGACTGTGCTCATGCGCATCCTGCGCGGCACGGGCCTTGATGGCCTCGCGGCCATGAAGCCGCGCGAGGGGAAAAAGATTCGCCCGCTTCTGTTTGCGCGGCGCGAGGACATCCTCGACTACTGCCGGGAGCGCGGCCTTACGCCACGCCATGATGCGACGAACGACATCCCCGACTGCACGCGCAACCTGCTGCGCCTCAAGGTCCTGCCGTATTTGCGGCAGTCGTGCAATCCAGAAGTCGCGCATGCGCTCTGCCAGCTCGCAGAGCTCGCGCGCGTCGACTGCGATTACCTTGAGCAGCAGCTCGAGGAGAGTTGGCCGTATCTGACGCGCGAGGAAGATGGCCGATGCAGCATCGTGTTGACCGCCTTTCAGCGCCGCCATCCCGCGTTGCAGCGCCGGGCGCTGCGCCGCTTGTACACAGGCATAGCGGGGATGGGCAGGGAACTCAGCTTTTCCCATGTGGAAGAGCTGCGCCTGCTGGCCCTCTCCGGGCAGGCGACGGGCAAGACCGCAAAACTGCCGGGCGGCATCGAGGCGCACTTCACCTACGACAGGCTCATCCTGCGGCCAGCGCTCCCCGGAAGAGAGCGGCACGAGCAGGAGAAGGGCCAGGCGTCAGTCGTCCCGGTCATCGTCCCGGGGCGCACCGACTATGGCGAAGCCGTCCTCGAGGCAGAGCTCCTCGAGGCGCTGCCCGCAGGTGACGGCTCCCGCGGGTTCTACCTAGACGCGGGCGTCCTCAGGGGAGCGCCGCTCGTGCTCCGTCACAGGCAGCCGGGCGACTTCATCGAGCTGCCCACCGGGCGCAAGAAGCTCAAGGAGGTCCTGATTGACGACAAGGTTCCGCGCGAGATGCGCGCAGGACTGCTGCTCTTGGCCACGGGCCATGAGATCTTGTGGGTTGTCGGCAGGAGGCGCACGAGCCATTATCCGGTCACAGACCAAACGAAGAGAATCCTGTATTTCCAGATAAAAGAAAAGGGGAACAAAAAATGACTAGAGACATGAATGAGGATATCGAGAAGGTCGTCTTCTCGGAGGAAGAGCTCAAGAAGCGCATCGCAGAGCTCGGCAAAGAGATCACGGAAGACTACAAGGACGCAGAGGAGACGATCTACTGCGTCGGCATCCTCAAGGGCGCCGTCGTCTTCTACACGGACCTCGTGCGCAGCATCAACCTGCCGGTCCACTTCGATTTCATGATCGCCTCGAGCTATGGTAATGGCACGGAGACGAGCGGCACAGTCAAGATCCTCAAGGACCTCGACTACGACGTGGCAGGAAAACACCTGATCATCATCGAAGATATCATCGACTCGGGTACGACGATGAACTACCTCATGAAATACTTCCGTGAGCGCAAGCCGAAGAGTGTCAAGCTCTGCGCGCTGCTCTCGAAGCCGTCGCGCCGCACGGTCGACGTGAACATCGACTACTGCGGCTACACGGTCCCCGACGAGTTCCTCGTGGGCTATGGCCTCGATTATGCGGAGAAGTACCGCAATCTGCCGTACATCGGTGTGCTCAAGCCTGAGATCTATGCATAAGGGCCAGCTGCTCCTGGAGCAAAAGCTCTGAGACAAAGGAGGACAATGGATTGAATAAGTTTCTACGCAATGTAGGGTTCTATCTGCTCATCATCCTGGTGGCAATCTCCATCATCGATTACTTCTCGACGAAGAACACGAACCGTCAGGAAGTGGAGTACACGCAGTTCCTGCAGCAGGTGGATAAGGGCGAGGTAGCGAAGGTCGTGCTGATCCAGAACACGATCCACGGCACGCTCTCGGATGGTACGGAATTCACGACCATCACGCCGGACGCCCCGAACAACGACCCGGATCTCTACCAGAAGCTCTCGTCGAAGGGTATCGACATCGCGGCGGAGAACCCGCCGGAGCCGCCTTGGTGGTCGCAGATGTTCTCGTCTGTCATCCCCATCCTGCTCCTCATCGGTGTCTGGTTCTTCATCATGCAGCAGACGCAGGGCGGCGGCGGACGCGTCATGTCGTTCGGCAAGAGCCGCGCGCGCATGAGCGGAGCCGACAAGATCAAGGTCACGTTCCGCGATGTCGCCGGTGCGGATGAGGCGAAGCAGGAGCTCGAGGAAGTCGTCGAGTTTCTCAAGCATCCGAAAAAATTCAACGAGCTCGGTGCCCGCATCCCGAAGGGCGTCCTGCTCTTCGGCCCCCCGGGCACTGGTAAGACGCTGCTCGCGCGCGCCGTTGCCGGTGAGGCCGGCGTGCCGTTCTTCTCGATTTCGGGTTCGGACTTCGTCGAGATGTTCGTCGGTGTCGGCGCCTCGCGTGTCCGCGACCTCTTCGAGCAGGCGAAGAAGAACGCACCGTGCATCGTCTTCATCGACGAGATCGATGCCGTCGGACGCCAGCGCGGTGCCGGCGTTGGCGGCGGCCACGATGAGCGCGAACAGACGCTCAACCAGCTGCTCGTCGAGATGGACGGCTTTGCGGCCAACGAGGGCATCATCATCATTGCGGCGACGAACCGCCCCGATATCCTCGATCCGGCGCTCCTGCGCCCAGGCCGCTTCGACCGCCAGATCGTCGTCGACAAGCCGGATGTGCGCGGCCGCCTGGCCATCCTCAAGGTCCACACGAAGGGCAAGCCGATGGCTGACGATGTCGACCTCGACATCATCGCACGCCGCACGCCGGGCTTCACGGGTGCGGACCTCTCGAACCTCGTCAACGAGGCTGCCCTGCTCGCGGCGCGCCGCAACAAGCACAAGGTCTGCATGACGGAGATGGAAGAGGCCATCGAGCGCGTCATCGCAGGACCGGAGCGCAAGTCGCATGTCATGAGCGACGAGGAGAAGCGCCTGACGGCCTATCATGAAGGCGGCCACACGCTCGTCGGTATGATGCTCAAGCATGCAGACCCTGTCCACAAGGTCACGATCATCCCGCGTGGCCGCGCCGGCGGCTATACGCTGATGCTGCCGAAGGAAGACCGCAACTACGCGACGCGCTCCGAGCTCCTCGACCGCCTCAAGGTTGCGATGGGCGGCCGCGTTGCCGAGGAAGTCGTGCTCAAGGAGATTTCCACGGGCGCTTCGCAGGACATCCAGCAGGCATCGCGCATCGTGCGCAGCATGATCATGCAGTACGGCATGAGCGATGTGCTCGGCCCTGTCGCCTACGGCGAGAGCCAGAACCATCAGGTCTTCCTCGGACGCGACTTCAATCATCAGCGCAACTACTCGGAAGAAGTGGCCAGCGAGATCGATAAGGAAGTCCGCAAGTACATGGAGGAGGCCTATGAGGCTTGCCGCAAGATCATCACGGAGAACCGCGACAAGCTCGAGCTCATCGCACAGGCGCTCATGGAACGCGAGACGCTGACGGCGAAGGAACTCGAAGAGCTCCTGACGACGGGCCACATCACGGACCCCGACGACCCGGACGAGGACGACAAGCCGAGTTCCGGCACGCCGGCCGTGACGCCGCTGCCCGTCGAGCAGGAAGAGAAGCCTGAGGAAGCGGCTAAGGAGACGGAGAAGGAAACGGAAGAGGAACACGAGAAGGAAGCCGAACCGAAATTCAACGTCACGCATTACGATAAGTGAGCCAGTAAGGCATGAGGGCAGGGATTCTCAGATGAGAATCCCTGCTTTTTTTATGCTCCGCTACGGTGTATAATGGAATGGTGTTACAATGAGGAGGTGGCGCTTTTGCGCTCAAAAATCTTAGCTCTGCTCAGAGAAGCAGGCGATTCGTATCTTTCTGGTGAGGAGATGGCGAAGCGCCTGGGCGTCTCGCGCACGGCCGTCTGGAAGCACATACAGGAGCTGCGTCGCGACGGTTACGATATCGTCAGTCACTCGCGCAGCGGGTATTCCCTGCAGAGTGCGCCGGACACGCTGCGCCCAGAGGAAATCAAGAATGGCCTCCATACGAGGCGCATCGGCACGGAGATCCGCTTCTACCCGACCATCGATTCGACGAATCTCGAGGCAAAGCGGCTGGCGCAGCAGGGCGCTCCCGACGGCCTCGTCGTCGTCGCCGAGGAGCAGGGCAAGGGGCGCGGACGCCTCGAGCGCTCCTTCTTCTCGCCGGCCGGCAAGGGCATCTGGTTCTCCGTCATCCTGCGCCCGGACTTCCTGCCGCAGGATGCACCGAAGTGCACGCTGCTGTCCGCCGTCGCGGTCGCGAAGGCGGCTGAGGACTTTGGCATGAAGGTCGGCATCAAGTGGCCGAATGACGTGCTCGCGGGCGGCAAGAAGCTCGTGGGCATCCTGACCGAGATGAGTGCCGAGATGGAGCGCATCCACTACGTCATAATCGGCACGGGCATCAATGTCAACATCAAAGCGCAGGAATTCCCGGAAGAGCTGCGCGATAAAGCGGCCTCCTTCTCGGAGATCAAGGGCGAGAAGATTCCGCGCGCTGCCTTTTTCCGTGCGGTGCTGGAGCACATGGATGCGCTCTACGATGCCATCCTGCGCGAGGGCTTCGCGGAGGTCTTCTCGGAGTGGCGCCGCTACAGCATCACGCTCGGGCAGATGGTCCGCGTCATCGATGCGCGTGGCGGCGGACAGGAGGCGTTCGTCGGCAAGGCCGTCGACATCGATGATGACGGCGCACTGCTCGTCGATACGGCAGAGGGGCGCCGCCGCGTCCTCGCGGGCGACGTTTCCATCCGCCCGCAGCAGGACTGAGACAGAGCATCTACAACAGGAGGATTATTTTTGTTACTAGTTCTAGATATTGGCAACACGAACATTGCCATGGGTACCTATGAGGGCAAGGAACTCTGCAAGCACTGGCGCATCTCGACGGACCGCCAGAAGACGGGCGATGAGTACGGCATGCTCATCAACAGCCTGTTCCACTACCAGGGCATCGAGATGGCGGACATCCATGCCATCATCATCTCGTCCGTCGTGCCGCCGCTCGTCGTGCCGTTCATCAAGATGTGCGAGCGCTACTTCCACCTGCGCCCGCTGATCGTCGGGCCGGGCATCAAGACGGGCATCCGCCTCAACTACGAGAACCCGCGCTCAATCGGCGCGGACCGCATCGTCAATGTCGTCGGCGCCTACGAGCAGTACGGCGGCCCGCTGATCGTCATCGACATCGGCACGGCGACGACGTTCGATGTCGTCGCGAAGAACGGCGACTTCCTCGGCGGGGTCATCGCGCCGGGCATCGGCACGAGCTCGGAGGCACTTTTTCAGCGCGCAGCCCAGCTGCCGCGCATCGAGCTCGTGCCGCCGAAGAACATCATCTGCCGCAATACGATCCAGGGCATGCAGGCGGGCATCATCTTCGGCTACGTCGGCCAGATCGATGAGATTGCGCGACGCATCAAGCGAGAACTGCGCGAAAGCGGCGTGGAGGAGGAAGTCAAGGTCATCGCGACGGGCGGCCTCGCGCGCATGATCGCGAAGGAGTCCGCCACGATCGACAAGATCGACCACTTCCTGACGCTCACGGGCCTGCGCGTCCTCTACGAGCGCAACCAGAAAGGACGTCCGCATGAAGATCGGTGAGTTTTCGTTCAAGACGCCGGTGTTCCTCGCGCCGATGGCCGGCGTGACGGACACGGCCTACCGCATCATCGCGCACGACATGGGCTGCCCACTCTGCTTTGCCGAGATGGTGTCGTCACAGGGCATCCATTTCCGCAACGAGCGCACGCTTGCCATGCTGCAGTCGGAGCAAGAGGAACGGCCGCTGGCCATGCAGATCTTCGCCAACACGCCGGAGATGGCGGCAGAGGCGGCCGCCTTTGTCGAAGCGCTCGGCACGGCGGACATCCTCGACTTCAACATGGGCTGCCCCGCGCCGAAGATCGTCAAGAACGGGGAGGGCTCGGCACTGATGCGCGACCCAGAGCGCGCGTTCGCCATTCTCTCGGCCATCCGCAAGGCGGTCAAGATGCCCGTGACGGTCAAGATGCGCAAGGGCTGGGACGAGGCGTCGGTCAATGTCGTCGAGATGGCGAAGCTGGCGGAGGAAGCCGGTGTGGATGCCATCGCCGTGCACGGCCGCACGCGCGAGCAGTTCTACACGGGGCATGCGGACTGGGAGATCATCGGCGAAGTGAAGCGCGCCGTCAAGATCCCCGTCATCGCCAACGGTGACGTGCGCACGTTCGACGACCTCGACAAGATTCGCGCGGTCACGGGCTGCGATGGCGTCATGATCGGCCGTGCCGCACAGGGCAATCCTTGGATCTTCCGCCAGTTCACCCATTATCTCGAGACGGGCGAACGGCTGCCGGGGCCGACGATGAAGGAGCGCGCTGCGGTCATCCTGCGCCACCTAGACCTGCTGCTCAAGTACAAGGGCGACTACGTCGGCCCGCGCGAGATGCGCAAGCACGCGACCTGGTACACGCGCGGCATCGTGCACGGCGCCATCCTGCGCGACCGCTTCAACAAGGCTGTGACACGCGAGGATTTCGTCGAGATCTTAGAGGAATACTTCAGCTGAATGCTGAATACGATAAGGAATACTTTGAAAGGAAGGATTGAATATGGCAAAAGAGGAGAAAGCGTCTGTCTGGTCCTCGTACACTGAGGCAGATAAAGAGGCGCTCGAGAAACTGGCCGCTGGCTACCGCGATTTCCTCTCCACGTGCAAGACGGAGCGCGAGAGCGTCAGAGAGGCCGTGCGCCAGGCAGAGGGCGCCGGTTACCGCGACCTGCAGGATGTCCTGCGTTCCGGCGAGAAGCTCAAGGCCGGCGACAAGGTCTATGCCGTCAACATGAAGAAGAGCATCGTGCTGTTCCAGATCGGCGAGGAGCCGCTGGAACAGGGCCTGGCCATCCTCGGCGCGCACATCGACACGTGCCGACTCGATGTCAAGCAGAACCCGCTCTACGAGGACGGCGGCCTCGCCTACCTCGACACGCATTACTACGGCGGCATCAAGAAGTACCAGTGGGTCACGCTGCCGCTCGCACTGCACGGCGTCGTCGTCAAGAAGGACGGCACGGTCGTCGAAATCTGCATCGGCGAGGCAGAAGGCGACCCCGTCTTCTGCGTGACGGACCTTCTGATCCACCTCTCGCAGGAGCAGATGAAGAAGAACGCCGCCAAGGTCATCGAGGGCGAAGACCTCGACATCCTCGTCGGCAACTATCCGCTCAAGGACGGCGAGAAGGAATCGGTCAAGGCTGGCGTCCTGAAGCTCATCGAGGAACAGTACGGCATCGAGGAGGAGGACTTCCTCTCGGCTGAGCTCGTCCTCGTGCCGGCCGGCCGCGCGCGCGACCTCGGCTTTGACCGCAGCATGATCCTCGCCTACGGGCAGGACGACCGCGTCTGCGCCTACACGAGCCTCGTGGCCATGCTCGAGAGCGATGGAGCGCGCCAGCGCACCTCGTGCTGCCTGCTCGTCGACAAGGAAGAGATCGGCAGCGTCGGTGCCACGGGCATGCAGTCACACTTCTTCGAGAACATCCTCGCAGAGCTCATGAACGCCTGCGGCCAGTACAGCGAGCTCGGCCTGCGCCGCTGCCTCGCCAACTCTAAGATGCTCTCGTCCGACGTCTCGAGTGCCTACGATGCGCTCTACGCCAGCGCCTACGACAAGAAGAACGTCGCCTACCTCGGCCGCGGCATGGTCTTCAACAAGTTCACTGGCGCTCGCGGCAAGTCGGGCTCCAACGACGCCAACGCCGAATACCTCGGCGAGATTCGCCGCATGCTCGAGAAGCACGATGTCCACTTCCAGCTGGCTGAGCTCGGCCGCGTCGACCTCGGCGGCGGCGGCACGATTGCCTACATCATGAGCCTCTACGGCATGCAGGTCATCGACAGCGGTGTTGGTGTCCTCTCGATGCACGCCCCGTGGGAAGCGACGAGCAAGGTTGACATCTACGAGACGAAGAAGGGCTACATGGCCTTCCTTGCAGAGGCCTGAGCTTCTTTAGTACAAGATCACACGCATATGGGCAATAAAAAACACGGACCAATCTGGTCCGTGTTTTTTTATTGCTATGTTGTCAGTCGTCAGTCTTCGATGGCCGTCTCGAGTGCAATCTTGATCATATCGTTGAAGGACGTCTGGCGTTCCTCCGTCGTGCAGGCCTCGCCCGTCAGCAGGTGATCGCTGACCGTGAAGAGTGCGAGTGCCTGGACGTGTGCCTCAGCTGCGAGCGTGTAGAGCGCAGCCGCTTCCATCTCGACGGCGAGGATGCCGTACTTGCGGAGCTTGTCGTTGTCGATGTCGTCGTCATAGAAGCGATCGACCGAGATGATATTGCCGACCGTCGCCTTGAGGTTGAGCTTCTTCGTGTTGGCGACTGCCTTCGAGAGCAGGTCGTAGTCGGCAATCGGGCAGTAGTTGATGGAACCGCCGAAGATATTGCGGATGATGGAGGAATCCGTGCTGGCCGCCTGAGCAATCAGCACATCGCGCAGATGGACATCCGGGTGCATGGCGCCGCAGGTGCCGACGCGGAAGAGCTTCTTGCAGCCGAATTCATGGATGAGCTCATGCACGTAGATGGAGATGGACGGGATGCCCATGCCCGTGCCCTGGACCGATACGGGAACGCCCTTGTAGGTGCCCGTGAAGCCGAGGATATTGCGGACGGCGGTGTACTGCTTCGGATTGTCGAGGAAGTTTTCGGCAATGAACTTAGCGCGCAGCGGGTCGCCCGGCAGCAGGATGCGCTCAGCAATCTCGCCCTTTTCGGCAGCAATATGTGGTGTGCTCATGGATAGTTCCTTCTTTCTGTCTGGTGTGTGGATGGACGACATAATATCTTTTCTGAAGATTTGAAATCGTATACACTCATTATACTGAAAATATACCCAAAAGAAAAGGCCAAATGTCCCGCCATCGCGGTAAAAGGCGTCGGTTTTGCGGCAGATTAGGAGCTGATTTGACAGATTCGTGCTAAGGTGCTATAATTCGCTTTGTTGATATAAGTTGTCAGGACAATCGCGGCAGCCCTCGAGGCTGATGAGGAAAGTCCGGGCTCCACAGGGCAGTGTGCTGGATAACGTCCAGCGAGGGTGACCTCAGGGAAAGTGCCATAGAGATTTAGACCGCCTGAGCAATCAGGTAAGGGTGGAAAGGTGCGGTAAGAGCGCACCAGCAGTCAGGTGACTGGCTGGCTTCGGTAAACCCCACATGGAGCAAGACCAAATAGGGAAGGGATGATGCGGCCCGCGGAACCTTCCGGGTTGAGTCGCTTGAGCCGGCAGGCAACTGCCGTGCCTAGATAAATGATTGTCACCGCGTGAGCGGAACAGAACTCGGCTTATTGACGACTTATAACACGATGCAAGCAATGAGGCTGCCCCTTCTGGCAGCCTGTTTTCATGTCTGGGACTAATCTGAAAAGAACCTGAAAGAAATGAGAGCGAACGAGCCTTGAAATGGTTCAAAACAGAAGGTGCATGGTTGAAGTACGACGACTCCTGTCGTATGATTATAAATTAAAAATGGGTCTAAAAGAATAAGCTGAGTCCAGCCCAGGAGCGGGGGAACCAAGTTTTTTGGGGTGAACGTCTGGCTCACGGTGTCAGGCCAAGAGGCCTTCATGGTGAAATAGGCGAGGGTGGTCTTCTCTACCCTAACCCGGCAGCTAACCTCGTAAGCGAAGAGAGAGAGGAGTGGCTTTTTGAGTAAAGCAATGCGTATCATTTTCGCAGTATCCATGATCCTTATGTGCTGGTTTTCGGTGGCGGGGGCTTCCGCTTTCCGCGTCGGAGATCAGGGCAGCGATGTAGCAGAAATCCAGGGCCAGCTGGCCAATCTGGGCTACGACGTCACGGCAGACGGTGCCTACGGGCCCGCCACGGTCGAGGCGGTCAAGAGCTTCCAGATGACGCAGGGCATCCACGCAGACGGACTTGTCGGTCCTTCCACGTACGCCGCTCTGCTCGGCAAATCGATGCCGGCAGTCAGCTCCACGACGAACTCCATCGCACGCCGCGTCGTATCGGATTCCATGAACTACCTTGGTGTCCCGTACGTCTTCGGCGGCACGACGCCGAACGGTTTCGACTGCTCCGGTTACGTCCGCTATGTGTTTGCCAATGCCGGTGTTTACCTGCCGCGCACGGCTGACGCACAGTATGAGGTCGGCTACTCGGTTTCCACGAGCGAGCTCATGCCGGGCGACCTCGTCTTCTTCTCGACGTATGAGCCGGGTGCGTCGCACGTCGGCATCTACCTTGGCGATGGTGATTTCATCAACGCATCGTCGAGCCAGGGTGTATCGGTTGCATCCCTGTACAGTTCCTATTGGGGTTCCTGCTATATCGGTGCCCGTCGCGTCATGTAATCTTTTCGGAGAGGGGCAAGCGTCTCTCTCCCTTTTTTTACTTTTTTTACCGGAAGGGGTGGAATCATGGGGGATCTCTTCCTATTGTTCCTGATCATCCTGATGTTTGCCTTTGCCTATTGGGATGAATTGTTCACGGAGTGATAATGGGCCGTCTGCTTGTCAGATGGCTTTTCTTGTCAGGAATGCGTGTGTATTTTTCTGAAACTTTACGCTGAGAGGTTGCATATTATCTCGTTTTTGGGTAAGATGATATAACGTATAGACCAGGAAGAAGGCGATGCAATGGATGCAAGGCAGGATTTCTATCTGGCGGCACTCGCACAGTGCCCGGGACTCGGCAGCCGCAGGCTTGGCATGCTCTTAGAGACGGGCCGCGATGCCGTATCGCTCTGGCAGATGCCAGCGCTCGAGATGAGTCGGCTGGTCCGGATGCCGCAGGGACTCGTCGAGGCCCTGCAGTCGTTCCGCAGGACGCATCCCGACTTGCCGGAATTGCTGGCCGAGAGCTGCCAGCAGCGCGGCGTGCATCTCTGTACGATCCGTGATGCGTCCTATCCGTATTTATTGAAGGAAATCTTCTCTGCGCCGCCCGTGCTCTACTTCCGCGGGACGCTCGTGCCTGAGGCGCGCCGCCTCGCGATCGTGGGGTCAAGGCGCCTGAGCCCCTACGGGGAGGCGCTGGCCCTGGAGTTCGGCGAACAGCTGGCGGCAGCCGGCCTGACCGTCGTCAGCGGTGCGGCGCGCGGCATCGATACGAGGTCGCATCGCGGCGCCCTCAAGACGGGGCGCACGGTCGCGGTGCTCGGCTGCGGCATCGATGTGGCGTATCCTGCGGAGAACCGCCGCCTGCTCATGGAAATCGCAGAGAGCGGCGGTGCCGTCATCTCGGAGTACGGCCCGGGCGTTCAGCCGCTGCCCGCTTTCTTCCCTGCGCGCAACCGCATCATCAGCGGTCTGTCCGAGGGCACGCTCGTCGTCGAGGCGGCCGCGCGCAGCGGCTCGTTGATCACGGCGGAGCTCGCCCTTGGCGAGGGCCGTGAGGTCTATGCGTTGCCGGGCAGTGTCTTCTCCAAGATGAGCGAGGGCTGCCATCACCTGATCCAGCAGGGGGCAAGTCTCGTGACGAAGCCCTGCGACATCCTCGAGGACATGGGGCTCGTCCAGAAAGTTGCGGCGAAGAAGCAGAAGAGCATGACGCCGGACGAGCGCAGGATCTATCAGGTCCTGTCATTTGACCACCCGCTCAGTGCGGATGAGATCCTCATGAGTCTCCCGGATGGGGAGATGCCGAGTCTGTCCTTCACGCTCCTGCAGATGGAGCTCAAGGGACTGATCATAGAAAATGAACTGCACGCCTACAGGCGTGCCGAGAGGGAGTGACGGTTTGGCTGCAACAAAAGCAAGTACGGCAACAAAAGCAAAGACAAGAACCAAGACGAAGACAAAGAGAACGCTCGTCGTTGTCGAGTCTCCGGCCAAGGCCAAGACCATCGAGAAATATCTGGGAAGAAAGTACATGGTGCGCGCCTCCATGGGGCATCTGCGCGACTTGCCGAAGAGTCAGTTCGGCATCGACATCGAGAACGACTTCGCACCGAAATACATCAACATACGCGGCAAGGGCGAGCTCATCAAGGCGCTCAAGAAGGACGCGAAAAATGCCGACAAGATCTATCTCGCAAGCGATCCCGATCGTGAGGGAGAGGCCATTGCCTGGCATCTGGCATTCATCCTGGGGCTCGACCCGTCGTCGGACTGCCGCATCGTCTTCAACGAAATCACGAAGCCGGCCATCCAGGAGGCGGTCAAGCACCCGCGCGCGATCAACCTCGATCAGGTAGACGCGCAGCAGGCGCGCCGCATGCTCGACCGCATCGTCGGTTACAAGCTGTCGCCGCTCCTCTGGCGCAAGGTGCGCAAGGGCCTCTCGGCTGGCCGCGTCCAGTCGGTGACGGTGCGCCTGATCTGCGACCGCGAGAAGGAGATCCAGGCCTTCCAGTCGGACGAGTACTGGACCGTCGGACTCAAGCTGCGCAAGGCGAAGTCGGCAATGTTCCAGGCCGACCTCGTGCAGATCGATGGCAAGCGGCTTGCCGTCACGGATGAAGACGGCAAGAAGATCGCCTTGCACAACGAGAGCGAGGCGATGGCCGTCACAGAGGACATCGTGAAGCAGCAGCTCATCGTCGAGTCGGTGCGCAGCAGCGAGCGCAAGCGCCGCCCTGCGGCTCCTTTCACGACGAGCTCCCTGCAGCAGGACGCCGCGCGCAAGCTCGGCTTCACCTCGCGCAAGACGATGATGCTCGCCCAGCAGCTCTATGAGGGCATCGAGCTCGGACGCCACGGTTCGACCGGTCTCATCACCTACATGCGAACCGATTCCACGCGCATCTCGGAGCTCGCGCAGGACGAGGCGAAGTCCTTCCTGCTCGAAGCATTCGGCGAGGCGTATGTGCCAGAGAAGCCCAATGTCTACGTGACGGGCAAGAAGGCGCAGGACGCGCATGAGGCCATCCGCCCGACGAGCCTCGTCCACACGCCGGAGAGCCTCGAGAAGTACCTCAATAAGGACCAGCTCAAACTCTACACGCTGATCTGGCAGCGCTTCGCCGCGAGCCAGATGACGCCGGCCATCTACGACACGATGGCAATCGCCATCAAGGCTGGCAGCCGCTATGGCCTGCGCGCCAACGGCTCCCGCCTCAAGTTTGCCGGCTTCACGAAGGTCTACGCCGGTGCAGATACGACGAAGAAGGAGAAGGACGTCCTGCTGCCGGAGCTCGCAGAGGGCGATGAACTGAACATCGCCAAGACGCTGCCGCAGCAGCACTTCACGGAGCCGCCGCCGCGCTACAACGACGCCTCGCTCGTCAAGACACTCGAGGAGAAGGAGATTGGCCGCCCGAGCACGTACGCGCCGATCATCGAGACAATCCAGGCGCGCGGCTACGTCCAGCGCATCGACAAGCACTTCCAGCCGACGGAGCTCGGCTTTGTCGTCGTCGACATGCTCAAGGAGTACTTCAAGGACATCGTCGACGTCAAGTTCACGGCCAACCTCGAGAATGAGCTCGATGAGATCGCCGAGGGCAAGGTCCACAAGAACCAGCTGCTGCGGGAGTTCTACGGACCGTTTGAGCAGACGCTCGAGAAGGCAGACGAGGCCATCGGCCACGTTGAGCTGCCCGTCGAGGTCTCCGACGTCCGCTGCGAGCACTGCGGCCGCCTCATGGTCATCAAACAGGGCCGCTACGGCAAGTTCCTGGCCTGCCCGGGCTTCCCAGAGTGCCGCAACACAAAGCCGCTGCTAAAGGACACGGGCGTCAAGTGCCCGAAGTGCGGCGGCAAGATCGTCGAGCGCCGCACGCGCCGCGGTCGCACCTTTTACGGCTGCGAGAACTACCCAAACTGCGACTACACGACCTGGGATACGCCGCAGCAGGAGAAGTGCGAGAAGTGCGGCTCCTTCCTGCTCAAGCACCACTTCAAGAACGGCCGCGGCATGCTTTACTGCAGCAACGATGCCTGTGAGACGCGCATCAATCACCCAATCAACAAGGAGCTCGAGAAGATGCGCGAGCGCGCCGAAGCCAAGAAGAAACGCGAGGCGGAGAAGGCAGCCGAAGAGGCAGCTGAGTCTGCCGCAAAAGAGAATCAGGAAAGTCAGGAGAATCCATGAAGAAAGTCATCATAGTCGGCGCTGGCCTGGCTGGCAGTGAAGCTGCCTGGCAGGCTGCCAAGCAGGGCGCAGAGGTCACGCTCTACGAGATGCGCCCCGCAAAATCGACGCCGGCCCACAAGACGGCTGGCTTTGCCGAGCTCGTCTGCAGCAACTCGCTGCGCGGTGCCGGTCTCGAGAACGCCGTCGGCGTGCTCAAGGAGGAGATGCGCCGCCTCGGTTCCATCATCATGGAGGCGGCGGACGCGACGCGCGTCCCTGCCGGCGGCGCATTGGCCGTTGACCGCCATGGCTTCAGCGACTACGTGACCGCGAAGGTCACGGAGCATCCGAACATCACGGTCGTCCATGAAGAAGTCCCGAAAATCCCGATGGAGGAGGACGCCGTCACGATCGTGGCGAGCGGCCCGCTGACGGCCGGCAGCCTCGCTGAGGATATCGCCGCGCGCACGGGCAATGACTCGCTCTACTTCTACGATGCGGCAGCACCAATCGTCAGCCTCGAGTCGGTCGACATGACGAAGGCGTATCGCGCTTCGCGCTACGGCAAGGGCGAGGCCGCCTACATCAACTGCCCGATGACGAAGGAGGAGTACGAGGCGTTCTGGAACGCGCTCGTGACGGCTGAGAAAGCGCCGACGAAGGACTTCGAGAAGGAGAAGTTCTTCGAGGGCTGCATGCCGGTCGAGGTCATGGCGAGCCGCGGCATCGACACACTGCTCTACGGCCCGCTGAAGCCAGTCGGGCTCGAACATCCCGTGACGGGCGTGCGCCCCTACGCCGTCGTGCAGCTGCGCCAGGACAATGCGAGCGCGACGCTCTACAATATCGTCGGCTTCCAGACGCATCTCAAGTGGCCGGAACAGCGCCGCGTCTTCGGCATGATACCGGGCCTCGAGCATGCGGAGTTCCTGCGCTACGGCGTCATGCACCGCAACACCTTCCTGAACTCGCCGCGCCACATGCGCCCGACGCTGCAGCTGCGCGGCGAGGACCGGCTGCTCTTCGCCGGACAGATGACGGGAGTCGAGGGCTACATCGAGTCGGCCTCGTCGGGCCTCGTCGCCGGCGTCAACGCGGCGCGCATCGCGCGTGGCGAAGAGCCGCTCGTCTTCCCTGAGGAGAGCTGCCACGGTGCGCTCTGCCACTACATCACGACGAGCGAGGCCAAGCACTTCCAGCCGATGAACGTCAACTTCGGCATCCTGCCGCCCGTCGAGACGCGCGACGCCAACGGGCGCCGCATCCGCGACAAGAAACAGAAGAAACAGCTGCTGGCCGAGAAGGCGCTGGCAGCGATAGAGGCCTTCAAGCCGCAGATTTTCGGCTGCTGAAGGCTGGAAGCGAGGGAAAACTATGAGTACAGAATTACAGTTCCATGCGACGACCATCTGCGCCGTGCGCAAGAACGGCAAGACGGCCATCGCCGGTGACGGTCAGGTGACGTTTGGCCAGAACACGATTATGAAGTCGACGGCGCGCAAGGTGCGCCGCATCTACCACGGCCGGGTGCTGGCAGGTTTTGCCGGCTCCGTCGCCGATGCGTTCACGCTGTTCGAGAAATTCGAGGCAAAGCTCGAGACCTACAACGGCAATCTGCAGCGCGCGGCCGTCGAACTCGCCAAGGAGTGGCGCACGGACAAGATGATGGGCAAGCTCGAGGCACTGCTGCTCGTCGCCGATAAGGACACACTTCTGATGCTTTCCGGCAATGGCGAGGTCATCGAGCCGGACGGCGATGTCGCAGCCATCGGCTCGGGCGGCTTCTTCGCCCTCTCGGCGGCACGCGCCCTCGTCAAGCACACGGACATGGAAGCGAAAGAGATCGCCAAAGAGGCCCTGTCAATCGCTGCCGATATCTGCGTCTACACGAATCACAATATCAGAGTGGAGGAACTTGACTGATGGAGAACCGTATCGAAAGTATCGGCGTCAACGAACAGACGCCGCGCGAGATCGTAGAAGAACTCGACCGCTACATCGTCGGCCAGGATGAAGCGAAGCGCTCGGTGGCCATCGCCCTGCGCAACCGCTGGCGCAGCCGCCAGCTCACCGGGGCCATGAAGGAAGAAGTCATCCCGAAGAACATCATGATGATTGGCTCGACGGGCGTCGGCAAGACGGAGATCGCACGCCGCCTCGCGAAGCTCGTGCGCGCGCCGTTCATCAAGGTCGAGGCGACGAAGTTCACGGAAGTCGGCTACGTTGGCCGCGATGTCGAGTCCATCATCCGCGACCTGACGGAAGCCGCCGTGCGCATGATCCGTCAGGAGCGCCTCGAAGGGGTGCAGGAAAAGGCGAAGGAGCAGGCCGAGGAGCGCATCCTCGACGTCTTCGTGCCGGAACCGAAGAAATCGCAGAATCCGCTCGGCCGCCTCTTCGGCGGCGACGACGAGGAGAAGGACAAGCCGGCCGAGGAGCCGAAGAAGTATCAGGCTGGCCGCGAATGGGTCCGCAAGCGCCTCGAGAAGGGTGAGCTCGAGGACGAGCTCATCGAGATCGACGTCGAGGAGACGCGCCGCCCGATGGTCGGCATGTTCTCGGGCTCGAGCCTCGAGGGCATGGGCGATAATCTGCAGGACATGATCGGCAACATCATGCCGAAGCGCCACAAGAAGCGTAAGGTCACGGTCGCACAGGCCCGCAAGATCTTCACGCAGGAAGAGGCCGGCAAGCTCATCGACATGGAAGCCGTCGCCGAAGAGGCCGTCAAGGTCACGGAGTACAGCGGCATCGTCTTCCTCGATGAGATCGACAAGGTTGCTGTCAAGGGCAATAGCTCGGGCGCCGACGTCTCGCGTGAAGGCGTACAGCGCGACATCCTGCCGATCGTCGAGGGCTCGCAGGTCTCGACGAAGTACGGCCCAGTCCGCACGGACCACATCCTCTTCATCGCAGCCGGCGCCTTCCACATGGCGAAGCCGTCCGACCTCATCCCGGAGCTCCAGGGGCGCTTCCCGATCCGCGTCGAGCTCAAGTCGCTGCGCAAGGAGGATTTCGAGCGTATCCTGACCGAGCCGCAGAACGCCCTGATCAAGCAGTACGAAGCCCTGCTCGCGACGGAAGGCATCACGCTTTCCTTCAAGCCCGATGCCATCAGCCGCATCGCAGAGCTCGCCTGTGAGGTCAATGAGCAGGCCGAGGACATCGGTGCTCGCCGCCTGCACACCCTGCTCGAGAAGGTCCTCGAAGACATCAGCTTCCGCGCACCGGAGCTCACGGATAAGGACGTCGTCATCGATGCGGCCTACGTCAATGAGCGCCTGGCCGACATCGTGGTCAACCGCGACCTCTCGCAGTTCATCCTCTGATGTATCTAAGACATAAGCAGAGTACGGGCCGTGCCTGTATTCTGCTTCTCTTTTGCGCAGTATTTGAGTGAATTCGCGAAAAAAATAAAAAAATCGACAAATCGTCTTTGACTATTTAGAAAAGTGTGATAAACTAAAAGTGGTTCAAAGATGAAACTTTCGGAATTCATTCGTTACGAGAGCAAAGGAGCGTATTATATCATGGCATCTTTATTGGAAAAAACACGCAAGATCAATCGTCTGCTTCAGCGTTCTGAAAATGTAGAATACGATGGCATTTCTCGTGTGCTCAGCAATGTCCTGAATGCAAACGTCTATATCACAAACAAGAAGGGCAAGATTTACGGCTATGCCTTTGTCGATGACTTTGAATGCGATCTCATGATCGACAAGGTCATCGACCAGGGCGAGTTCCCGAAGCACTACGTCAGCTGGCTCATGCGCATGGATGAGACGTGCGCCAACCTGCGCTCGAAGACGGGCATGTGCGCCTATGAAGAGAATACAAAGTGCCTCTTCAACGGCAAGAACACGACGATCGTGCCGATTTACGGCGTGGGTGAGCGCATCGGCACGCTGATCGTCGCGAAGTACGACGAGGAGTTTGATGACGATGACCTGCTGCTCTGCGAGTACGGCGCGACGGTCGTCGGCATGGAGATGCTGCGCGATCACGCTGAGAAGATCGAGATCGAGGCGCGCAAGAAGGCGACGGTCCAGATTGCCATCAACACACTGTCCTTCTCGGAGCGCAAGGCGGCATTCGCCATCCTCTCGGCTCTCGACAGCACGGAAGGCCTGCTCGTCGCCTCAAAGATCGCGGATCAGGTCAAGATTACGCGCTCGGTCATCGTCAACGCACTGCGCAAGTTCGAGTCGGCCGGCGTCATCTCGTCGAAATCGCTCGGCATGAAGGGCACCTACATCAAGGTCCTCAACGAGTACCTGCTCGACGAAGTGCAGAAGCTCCGCAACGAGTGATCGATACGGACACAAAAAAACGAGGGATCCAGTCTGGATTCCTCGTTTTCTTTTTGGCTTATTGGCTCAGGCATTCGAGAGCTGCTTGAATTCCTCGAGCTTCTTGAGGGCGGCGCCCGAGGCAATCGTCTCGCGGGCAATCTCGATGCCCTCGGCGATGTCCTTGGCCTTGCCGCCCACGTAGATGGCAGCGCCGGCGTTTAAAAGGACGATGTCGGTCTTCGGTCCCTGCTCGCCCTTGAGGATGGCGAGCGTGACGGCGGCATTCTCGGCCGGGTCGCCGCCGCGGATATCATCCTTCGTGCAGCGCGTGAAGCCGAAGTCCTCTGGCTTCACCGTGTAGCGGCGGAACCAGCCGTCCTTGAACTCGCAGACGCTCGTCGGGGCACTCATCGAGAGTTCGTCGAGGCAGTCCTGGCCGTAGATGACCATGCCGTTCTTGACGCCGAGCGTCAAGAGAACGTTGGCGAGCGGCTCGAGCAGGTATTCGTCGTAGACGCCGAGGATCATGCGCGTCGGATGGGCTGGATTCGTCAGCGGTCCGAGGATGTTGAAGACTGTGCGGATGCCGAGTTCCTTGCGGATGGCACCGACGTACTTCATCGAAGCGTGGTACTTCTGGGCGAACATAAAGCAGATGCCGATCTTCTCGAGCTCTTCGACGACCTTAGCGGGGGGCTGGTCGAGGTTGACGCCGAGTGCTTCGAGGCAGTCGGCGGCACCGCACTTCGAGGAGGCGGCGCGGTTGCCATGCTTGGCGACCTTGACGCCGGCCGCGGCGATGATCATGGCCGCCGTCGTCGAGATGTTGATGCTGTGCGCGTGATCGCCGCCCGTGCCGACGATGTCGAGCACGTCCATCGCATGTTCGACCTTGAGCGCGTGGTCGCGCATGGCCATGGCCGAGCCCGAGATCTCATCGATGGTCTCGGCCTTCGTGCTCTTCGTCGAGAGCGCGGCGAGGTAGGCGGCATTCTGTACCTGCGTCGTCTCGCCGTTCATGATCTCGTTCATGACGGTGTAGGCCTCATCATAGGTGAGGTCCTGTTTACTGACGATTTTCTCAATGGCTTCCTTGATCATAGAGAACCCTCCTGTAGACAATATTCCGTATGATTGCAATAAAATAGAGTTTCGACACGATTAACGTTATCATCCAGATGTAAACTTGTCAACTTATCTTTCCCTGTGGCAGGGAATCGTGGCGGGACATGAGCAAAATTTTCCTGGATGCGTTGACAAGGCGCAGAGAAGTCATTATAATAGTAAAGTACGTAACAACGGGATGTAGCGCAGTTTGGTAGCGCGCCTGCTTTGGGAGCAGGATGTCGCAGGTTCGAATCCTGTCATCCCGACCATCCATATGCGTCTGTAGCTCAGTTGGATAGAGCAACGGCCTTCTAAGCCGTGGGTCGCGGGTTCGAATCTTGCCAGACGCACCATTTGCAAGTTGAGCTCCGGTTAAATCGGAGCTTTTTTATTGTTTTATTCCATATTGACGCGAATTTTGTCTTGCTATCGGGATGACAGCTGTGTTATACTGAACATATGTGAATTGCATAGGGGAATTTTAGGCGGAGTCTGTTCAAATACGGGCTCCGTTTATTTTTTTGCAGGCACATGAAGAGGGAAACAAGAAAGAAGGTCATTCATCCAAGGAGGAATTTATCTTTATGGAAATGTTAGCTGCCATTATCTTTGTGCTCATGTACGTGCTGATTGTCTCAGAGAAGGTACACCGCACGATCGTCGCCATGATGGGCGCCATCCTCATGATCATCGTGGGCATCATGCCGGTGGACACAGCCCTTCACCACATCGACTTCAACACGCTCGGCCTGCTCATCGGCATGATGATCCTCGTGAGCATCACGGCTAAGACGGGACTTTTCGACTACGTCGCCATCAAGACGGCGAAGGCTGCAAAGGCGCAGCCGCGCCGCCTGCTCATCTACCTCGGCTTCATCACGGCCCTGTTCTCGGCCTTCCTCGACAACGTGACGACAGTCCTCCTGATGGTCCCGGTCACGTTCGCCATCACGACTAAGCTGCACATCCCGGTCGTGCCGTTCCTGCTCACGCAGATCCTTGCCTCGAATGTCGGCGGCACGGCAACGCTGATTGGCGACCCGCCGAACATCATGATCGGCAGCGCGGTCAAGGAACTGACCTTCGTCGCCTTCATCGAGAACCTCACGCCGGTCGTCATCCTCTGCATGGCGGCAGTGCTCTTCGTCATGGACGTCCTCTACCGCAAGCAGATGGTCACGAAGCCGGAGCTGCAGGCAGAGATCATGCAGATGGACGAGACGAAATCCCTGAAGGACCGCAAGCTGCTCGCGCGCTCGCTCTTCGTGCTCGGCCTGACGATCCTCGGCTTCTTCACGCATTCGTTCACGCATATCGAGTCGTCCGTCGTCGCTCTGTTCGGTGCTTTCCTGCTGCTGCTGCTCGCGGGCGGCAGCCAGCACGATGTGGACTTCTCGATGCGCAAGGTCGAGTGGGCGACCATCTTCTTCTTCATCGGCCTCTTCGTTGCTGTCGGCGGCCTCAGTGAGACGGGCGTCATCCGCGACCTCGCAACGGGGGCCGTGGCGCTCACGGAGGGCGATGTGACGAAGACGTCGCTGCTTGTGCTCTGGCTCTCGGCGCTCGTCTCCTCAGTCCTCGACAACATCCCGTTCGTCGCGACGATGATCCCATTGATCCAGAACATGGGTGCGATGGGTGTCGACAACCTCGAGCCGGTCTGGTGGAGCCTCTCGCTCGGCGCCTGCCTCGGCGGCAACGGCACGCTCGTCGGCGCATCGGCGAACCTCATCGTCGCCGGCATGGCGGCAGACCGCGGCGTCAAGATCTCGTTCATGAACTACTTCAAGATCAGCTTCCCAATCATGATCATGACAATCGCCATCTCGACCGTCTACGTCTACCTGCGCTATCTGCTCTGATACAGCGCATTGCTCTCTGTACTAGACCGGCCTTTCGTGGGCCGGTTTTTTGTGTGGCAGCGATGCCCCTCGGCAGGATTTCGCGCATGGGGCAAGAATAGATAAAGTAGTAGACATTTTTATGATTTGGAGGGGTTCTCTTGTCTAAGTTTGGTGGACGTGGATATGGCATGTGTATCCTGTTCGTGATCATCGGTGCGATACTCGGCGGCATACTCGGTGAGGTCTTGAAGAATGTGCCGTCGCTGGCGGGCGTCATGCCATTTCTCGTGACGACGTCTCCGGTCTTCGATATGGCACCCGTGACGATCAACCTCTATGTGGTCAAGCTGACGGTCGGCCTTGCCTTCATGCCCAATCTCATGAGCATGCTCGGCATCATCCTGGCCATCGTTCTCTACCGCCGCTATTGAGGGATTGTACAAGAAGATGAGAAAGGAAGGATATCATGTTTATTCTGGCATCCGCGTCGCCGCGCCGCAGGGAGCTCCTGCAGCAGATCGACGCCAGCTTTGAGGTGAAGGTCGCTTCGGTGGAGGAAGTGACTGGCGGCAATCTGGCACCTGCTGAGATCGTAGTGGAAAACGCCGTCCGCAAGGCAAAGGCTGTGGCGAAGGAAAATCCCGGGCGTCCTGTGCTCGGTGCCGACACCATCGTCTTCCTCGACGGCAGGGTGTATGGCAAGCCGCATGATGCGGAAGAGGCAAAGGCGATGCTCAAGGCATTGGCGGGCAGGGAACACGAGGTCGCGACGGGCATTGCCTGGGTCCGTGGAGACGAAGTCTTCACGGATGTCGAGACGACGCGCGTCTTCTTTGCCCCGATGACGGACGAAGCGATTGCCGCCTACGTCGAGACGGGAGAGCCGCTTGACAAGGCGGGGGCGTATGCCATCCAGGGACGGGCGGCGAGGTTCATCGAGTCGATTGCAGGCTCGTTCTCCAACGTCGTCGGCCTGCCTCTCTACGCGGTCTGCCGGCTTGCCGGAAAGGCAGGCGTGAATCTTTATGACAATCATGGTTCGAGATCTACCAATGGATGAGCGGCCGCGTGAGAAGCTCATCGCGTACGGGGCAGACGCCCTGAGCAATGCAGAACTCCTCGCCGTGCTGCTGCATACCGGGACGCGCGAGCAATCGGTCCTGCACCTCGCAGAATCCGTGCTCGGCAAGTTCAAGGAGCGGGGCATCGCTTCCATCGTGCATACGTCGGTGGCGGACCTCGCGGGCATTCACGGCATCGGCCCGTCGAAGGCGGCGAGCATCCTCGCGGCCGTCGAGCTCGGCCGCCGCCTCGCAAAGAAAGCAGCTGAGAAGGTCCAGATCGTCCACGGACCGGAGGATGCGGCGCACTACGTCATGCCGCATCTGCGCTACGAGCAGAAGGAGCACTTCGCCGTGCTGCTGCTCAACACGAAGAATCACATCCTCGGGCTGCGGGATGTCTCCATCGGCAGCCTGTCGGCCTCCGTCGTGCATCCGCGCGAGGTCTTCGCGATGGCCATCCGCTATGCGGCGGCCTCGATGATTCTCGTACACAATCACCCGAGCGGGGACCCGAATCCGAGCCGCGAGGACCTCGCCATCACAGATCGGCTCGTCAAGGCGGGGCGCATCCTCGACATCCCCGTCCTTGACCACATCATCCTCGGAGACAATCGCTTCCTGAGTTTGAAGGAAAAAGGCATGATTTCTTGAATAATTCTTGACGTTCCCCTATTTTACCATTACAATCCATTATGAGATGTGTTACAATGGTATGTATTGTTTCGATAAGGAAATTCTGAAGGGAGTTTATCAGTAAAATGTGGAGTCTTTTTGGTGGTTTATCTCACGATATGGGTATTGACCTTGGCACGGCCAATACGCTCGTCCATGTGAAAGGCAGGGGGATTGTCCTGCGTGAGCCTTCTGTTGTCGCCATAAAGAGTGATACGGGAGACGTCCTGGCCGTCGGCGATGAGGCAAAGCAGATGATCGGCCGCACGCCGGGCAACATCGTCGCCATCCGCCCGATGAAGGACGGTGTCATTGCTGACTTTGATGTGACGCAGGCCATGCTCAAGTATTTCATCCGCAAGGCGATGAACACGAAGTCGTTCGTGCGCCCGCGCGTCGTCGTGGGCGTTCCTTCTGGTGTGACGGAAGTCGAGAAGCGCGCCGTCATCGATGCCGCTCAGCAGGCAGGTGCGCGTGAGGCATACCTCATCGAGGAGCCGATGGCTGCTGCCATCGGTGCCGGTCTGCCGGTCGAAGAGGCGACGGGCAACATGGTCGTCGATATCGGCGGCGGCACGACGGAGATTGCCGTCATCTCGCTCGGCGGCATCGTCACGAGCCGCTCCATCCGCATCGGCGGTGACGAGATGGACTCGGCTATCGTCCAGTACATCAAGCGCATGTACAACCTCATGATCGGCGAGCGCACGGCTGAGGAGATCAAGATCAACATCGGCACGGCCATCGTGACGCCGGAGACGGATACCTCGATGGACATCCGCGGCCGTGACCTTGTCAGCGGCCTGCCGAAGACCATCACGATCCAGGCGAAGGAAATCCGCGAGGCACTCGGCGAGCCCATCTACAAGATCGTCGATGCCGTCAAGGCCACGCTCGAGAAGACGCCGCCAGAGCTCGCAGCCGATGTCATGGACCATGGCATCATGATGACGGGCGGCGGCGCACTGCTCAAGAACCTCGACCAGCTGCTCGCACACGAGACGGGCATGCCGGTGCTCGTAGCCGAAGATCCTCTGTCCTGTGTCGGTGAAGGCACGGGTAAATCGCTTGAGAACATCGAACTCCTCAAGCGTGTTGTCATGACCTCGAAGAAGCTGAGACAGTGATGAGTGGAAAATACAGAAGGAATAATAAGAAGGGAACGGGCAAGAAGATCCTGATCCTGATCTTCGTGCTCATCAGCCTCTTCTGCATCATCTTTTTCTCGGCGCGGGGCCGCTTCAAGGCACCTGTGGCGGAGCAGGCCGTCTCCATCGTGCTCACGCCGTTCCAGCGCGCGATCTCGTGGGTCGGCAGCCAGCTCAACTACGTGACGAGCAACATCTGGGAGATCGCCACGATGCACGAGCAGAACAAGATGCTGCGCAATGAAGTCGAGCAGCTCCGCATCCAGAACCTCCACGCGAGCGAGTACGATGCGGAGAACCAGCGCCTGCGCGCGCTACTCGGCTACAAGCAGACGGCGACGCAGTTCGACCTCGTCGCCGCAAGGGTCATCGGCCGCGAGTCGGCTACCTGGTCGAGCGTCATCGAGATCAACCGCGGCACGCGCGATGGCGTTGACGTCGACATGGCCGTTGTGACGGACAAGGGACTCGTCGGCCACGTCATCGAGGCCGGCCCGACGTCTTCTAAGGTCCAGCTCCTGCTCGACCCGCGCTCGTCAGTCGGCACGCTCGTCCAGCGCGCGGATTCCCGCGTCGCTGGCATCGTCGAGGGCGATATGGACAACCCGACCATGCCGCGCATGGTCAACATCCCGAAGACGGCGGATGTTGAGGAAGGCGATGTCGTCGTGACCTCTGGCTTCGGCGGGGTGTACCCGAAAGGGCTCAATGTCGGCACCGTTGCGGAGATGCGCAACGATGAGGGCGGCCTGCTGAAGATTGCCGTGCTCGAGCCGGCTGTCGACTTCCAGAAGCTCGAGGACGTCATGGTCATCACGGCTTCCCGCGAGGCGCCGCCAGAGCCACTCAAGACGCCGCCGCAGACGCCGGGCACGGAGACAGACCCAGCGGCTCAGGCTGCAGAGCAGGCTGCCGCTGCAAATGGCGATGAGGATTCGTCCGATTCTTCCAGCTCGGACGGCTCGAGCAGTTCGGATAGCAGCGCGGACAGCGGAGAGGGGAGCGCACAATGAAGAATGCAGGCGTGACGGCACTTGCCGTCATCATCCTCTACGCGCTCCAGACCTCCCTGCTGCCGCTCATCGCCTATCATGGCGTGACGGCAGACCTCTTGCTGCTCTTCGTCACCTCGACGGCCTTCCTCAAGGGCGCGCGCGTCGGTGCGCTTTCCGGCTTTGCGGTCGGACTCCTGCAGGATCTCGCGAGTGGGACCTTCTTGGGCATGAACGCGTTCACGCGTCTCCTGCTCGGCTTCTGCATCGGCAAGTTCTCCGACCAGGTATTCAAGGAGCAGTTTTTCCTGCCGGTCGTCGCCTCTTTAGTCGTGACGACGGTGAACTATTTTATTTTGGCGTTACTTATGCTATTATTAGGGTATCGCTTTAATCTGATGGGCCACATGCAGTACACGCTCCTGCCGATGCTCATCTATCAGCTGGCATTCGCTTATCCGGTACACCGTCTGGCCTACGAGCTTGACAAGCGGTACGGGAAGAAAGCATGACAGCAGCCTCTCTGGGGCAGCAGACGTTTTGGCAATGATTAAGGCACCTTGCGGGGTGCCTTTCGTTATGGGAGAGATTCGATTTTGGATAATGATGAAATCAACAGCAGATTACGGACTTTGATGATCATATCGGTCCTGGTCATTGCCGTTCTCATCGGGCGGGCTGCCTACCTGCAGATCTATCAGGGGGAGTACTACGCCGGCCTCGCGGACGGCAACCGCATCCGCATCGTGCCGTCGATGGCACCGCGCGGCACGTTCTACGACCGCAACGGCGAGCTGCTCGTCACGAATCGCCCGGGCTTCTCGGTCTCACTCCTGCCGCTGACCGCGCCAATCTCGGATGATGTCATCGACCGCCTGTCGGATCTTTTGAAGGTGCCGACGGATGAGATCAAGACGAAGATTGCCGGCCACAGCGGCTTCAACCCCATCCGCATCAAGACGGATGTCACGCCGGACATCGTCTCCATCATCGAGGAGCAGAAGAGCCAGTACCCCGGCGTCGTCATCGAAGTGACGCCAATCCGCGACTACATCCTCAAGCAGGAGGGCGCGCATACCTTCGGCTACGTCAGTGAGATCAATGACACCGAGCTCGAGAAGATGAAGGACGAGGGCTACAAGTCCGGCGACATCATCGGCAAGTTCGGCCTCGAGAAGGTCTACGACAAGGAGCTGCGTGGCGAGAACGGCGGCCAGCAGGTCGAGGTCGACGTGTCGGGCAAGCCCGTGCAGATCCTCGGCCGCAAGGAGCCGGTCCCGGGCGATGATCTCGAACTCACGATCGATATCAACCTGCAGCAGGCAGCCGAGAAGGCCGTCGACGAGCAGCTCACGCAGATCGGTGCGCATGCAGCGGCGGCCGTCGTCATGAACCCGCAGACCGGCGAGATCCTCGCGATGGTCAGCCGTCCAGCCTTCGACCCGAACCTCTTTGCACATGGCATCTCGTCGAAGGACTGGAACCAGCTCAACAACAACCCGTACCACCCGATGGACAACAAGACAATCACGGGTGAGTACCCGCCGGGCTCCACCTTCAAGATCGTCACGGGCACGGCTGCCCTGACCGAGGGCGTCGTCACGCCGGATGAGCAGATCTTCGACTCCGGCCACCACTGGATCATCCCGAAGGGCAATGCCGACGGCGAGGCCCTCGGCTGGCTGAACTTCCGCACGGCGCTCGCGCACTCGGATAACGTCTACTTCTACGAGATGGGCAACCGCCTCGGCATCGACCGCCTCGAGAAGTACGCGCGCATGTTCGGCCTTGGCGCAAAGACGGGCATCGACCTGCCGTATGAGGCCACGGGCCTCGTCGCCAACCGCCGCTACAAGGAGAAGAACTTCGATGATGGCGAGTGGTACCTGTCGGAGACCTTCGATGCCGCCATCGGCCAGGGCTTCAACCTCGTGACGCCGCTGCAGGCCGCGATGGTCATGGGCGAGATCGCTGCCGACGGCAAGCGCTACAAGCCGCATGTCGTCAACCGCATCATCGCGCCGGACGGCAGCGTCGTCAAGGACTTCCAACCGGAACTCCTGTCGCAGCTCGACGTGCCGGAAGAGGACATCAAGCTCGTCCAGGACGGCCTGCACGACGTCACGAAGTACGGCACGGCAGCTTCGAGCTTCCGCGGCTTCACAGTGGACATCGCCGGCAAGACGGGTACGGCGGAGAACTCGCAGGGCCGCGATCACGGCTGGTTCGTCGCCTATGGCCCGTTCGACAATCCGAATATCGTCGTGGCCGTCATCGTCGAGAACGGCGGCTACGGTTCCCAGTCGGCCGTGCCGATTGGCCGCAAGATCCTCGAAGCAGCCTTTGGCCTCAATCAGGACAGCGGCGATAAGAAGTGATGCGCGGCCGCAGGGCTGCAAGGTCATAAAAGGTCGTAAGGTCATAAGATAGAGAGGAGAATCGGCAGTCATTATGCATGATGAGATTGTGAAGATCAAGGGCGGGAGAAAAGGACTGCAGCTGAGTTTTGCAGAGGGCGCCTCTTTTGATGACATCTGGAAGCACATCGAGCAGAAGCTCGAGTCCGGCTCCGGCTTTTTCCTGCGCGGGACGCTCGTGCTCGTGCCGCGCGAGCGCTTCCTGAAGGAGGAGCTTGCCAGACTCCAGAAGCTCTTCCACGAGCACGGCCTGATCTGCAGGACGATGGGGGCGGAGGAGACTGTGGCATCTGAGGGAAAGCCTGCCGCTCCAGCCGCTAAGAAGCAGAAGACTGCTTCGCCTGCGGCCCGCAAGAAGGACCCGCAGGTGCAGGAGATGGTCGTGGTCAACCGCACACTGCGCGGCGGCCAGGAGATCCGCACGGCGAGCTCGGTGCTCGTCTGCGGCAACGTCAATCCCGGCGCGCAGATCATCGCGGGCGGCAGCATCGACATCCGCGGCACCTGCCGCGGCCTCGTCCACGCCGGTGCCTCGGGTGATACGGACTCCTTCATCATCGCCGATCACCTGATGCCGACGCAGATCCGCATCGCGAATCTCATCGCGCGTTCGCCGGACCACATGGAGATGACGGAGCGCGCCGAGCGCGCTTCGATAAAAGATGGGCAGATTGTCATCGAACCGATAGAAAGGTAGGAATAAGGGGTATGAGCAAAGTTTATGTAATCACTTCGGGCAAGGGCGGTGTCGGCAAGACGACGACGACGGCAAATCTCGGCGTCGGCCTCGCCATGCGCGGCAAGAAGGTCGTTCTCGTCGACACGGATACGGGCCTGCGCAATCTCGATCTGCTCCTCGGCCTCGAGAACCGCATCATGTACGACCTCATCGACGTCGCAGAGGGCCGTGTCCCCTACAAGAAGGCCCTCGTGCGCCACAAGAAGTACGAGACCCTCTTCCTGCTGCCGACCTCGCAGGTCAAGGACAAGACGAGCGTCAACCCAGACCAGCTCGTCAAGCTCTGCGAAGACCTGCGCAAGGAGTTCGACTACATCCTCATCGACTGCCCCGCCGGCATCGAGCAGGGTTTCAAGACGGCCATTGCTGCCGCTGACACGGCCATCGTCGTGACGATGCCGGAGATATCGGCCGTCCGCGATGCCGACAAGATTATCGGCGAACTCTCGCGCGCCGAGAAAGAGGACATCAAGCTCATCGTCAACCGCATCCGCCCGCAGATGGTCGAGAGCGGCGATATGCTCGACATGAACGACATCAACGACATCCTCTCAATCGACTGCATCGGCCAGGTGCCGGACGACGAGATGGTCGTCACGAGCACCAACAAGGGCGAGCCGTGCATCACGATGGAGCACTCGCTGGCCGGTCAGGCTTACCGCAACATCGTCGGACGCATCTGCGGCGAGGATATTCCGTTCATGGAATTCCCGAAAGAGGGCTTCTTCCAGAGGCTCAAGCGCCGCGTGTTTGGAGCATAAGGGGGGACAGGCATGCTGGATTTGGTCAAGAAGATTTTTGGCAAGAAAGAGAGATCGGGGCAGATCGCGCATGACCGCCTCAAGGTCGTGTTGATCCATGACCGCGCCAATGTCTCGCCGGAAGTCATGGACAATCTCAAGAATGACATCATCAAGGTCATCTCGAATTACATGGACATCAATCAGAAGGATATGGATATCTCGCTCGAGAACGACGACAACTCCGTCGCGCTCGTCGCGAATATCCCGGTCAACCGCATGAAGCACGACGCGGGAAAGAAGTGAGAAGACGTACGGAATGATGAACAAACGTTATCTGCGTCGAACGGACTACATCCTCATTGCTGCGACGGCGGCCATCATCATCATGAGCCTCGTCATCATCGGCAGTGCGACGCACATCAATACACCGAGTGAGGAGCGCTACTGGTTCGTCCAGCGTCAGGGCATCTTTGCGCTCGTAAACGTCGCCCTGGCGGCCTTCCTCATGAATTTTGACTACAAGGTCCTGCAGGGATACGGCAACAAGCTCTACGTGTTCAACCTCATCCTGCTCGTGGCCGTCATGCTCGTCGGCCAGTCGGCACTCGGCGCCCAGCGCTGGATCACGATCGGCCCGATCAGCATCCAGCCGTCGGAGTTCTCGAAGCTCATCATGATCATCTCGATCGCGACGATGCTCGATGATAAGATCGGTCACCTCAATACGATACGCGACCTCGTGCCCGTCGCGGCTTACGTCGGCGTGCCGTTCCTCTTGGTCCTCAAGCAGCCGGACCTTGGCACTTCGCTCGTCTTCATGGCCATCTTCTTCGGCATGGTCTACATCGCCGGCATCAACAAGAAGCTGCTTCTCGGCATCTTTGCCGCGGGCATCGCGGCGTTCCCGCTGTTCTGGCACTTCCTCAAGGATTACCAGAAGATGCGCCTGACGGTCTTCATGAACCCGAACGTCGACCCACTGGGCTCGGGCTATCACATCATCCAGTCCAAGATCGCCATCGGTTCGGGCATGCTCTTCGGCAAAGGACTCTTTGGCGGCACGCAGAGCCAGCTGAACTTCCTGCCGGAGAACCACACCGACTTCATCTTCGCCGTCGTCGGCGAGGAACTCGGCTTTGTCGGCGTGACGTTCCTGCTGCTCCTCTACCTCATCGTGCTCTGGCGCGGTGTCGTGACGGCGCGCGACGCGGGCGACACGTTCGGCCGCCTGTTGGCCACGGGCATCACTTCGATGCTGGCCTTCCACGTGCTCGTCAATGTCGGCATGACGATGGGCATCATGCCGGTCACCGGCATCCCGCTCCCGCTCATGAGCTATGGTGTCAGCTCGCTGACGACGAACATCATGTCGATCGCCATCCTGCTCAACATCGAGCGGCGCAAACAAAAACTAGTCTTTTAGATGGGCCAGAGGGCCCAGCCTTCCCTGTTTCGGTCCCGAGAGAGGGGAGGCTTTTTTTGAGATACGGAGGAAATCAACCAATGGTACGACTCGAACACGAAGTGCTGCAGTCCGTCCTGAAGCCAGCGCGCTACACGGGCGGCGAGTGGAATGCCGTTATCAAGGACCATGCAGCGGTCGACTGCACCTGGGCGCTGGCCCTGCCGGATGTCTACGAGGTCGGCATGAGCAACCTCGGCCTCGCCATCCTGTACGAAGTGCTCAACCGCCGGCAGGATATCGCGGCGGAGCGCGTCTACGCACCCTGGACGGACATGGAGGAGGAGATGCGCAAGCGCAAGATGCCGCTCTTCTCGCTCGAGACGAAGACGGAGATCGCCGCCTTTGACTTCGTCGGCTTCTCGCTGCAGTACGAGATGATCTACACGAATGTGCTCAACATGCTCGACCTCGCCGGCATTCCGCTCTATGCGAAGGACCGCGGCGAAGACATGCCGTTCATCGTCGGCGGCGGCCCGTGCGTCTACAACGTTGAGCCAGTGGCCGACTTCTTCGACTTCTTCATCGTCGGCGAGGGTGAGGAGGCCATCGTCGAGGTGTCGGACGCCTTCATGGCTTGGAAGAAGGCAGGCCGACCGGGCGGCCGCAAGGGCTTCCTGCGGCGCCTGCTCTCTGCCGATGGCATCTACGTGCCGTCGTTCTACGAGCCGGAGTACGACGAAGACGGCAATTACAAGGCCCTGCGCCCGCTCGCGGAGACAGCTAAGCCCGTCATCTACAAGCGCGTCATCCGCGACATGGACGAGGCCATCTCGGTCGAGCATCCCATCGTGCCTTACATGGACATCGTGCACAACCGCATCATGCTCGAGCTCTTCCGCGGCTGCTCGCGCGGCTGCCGCTTCTGCCAGGCCGGCATCTGCTACCGTCCGGCCCGCGAGCGCACGGAAGAGAACCTGCGCAAGATGGCCCGCGGCCTCGTCGATGCGACGGGCTACGACGAGATGAGCCTGACCTCGCTGTCGTCGGCCGACTACTCCTGCCTCGGCCGCCTCGTCGATGACCTCATGGCGGACTTCCGCGACGAGAAGGTCAGCTTCTCGCTGCCGTCTCTGCGCATCGACAGCTTCTCCATCGACCTCGCCCACAAGATGCAGCAGGTGAGGAAGTCCGGCCTGACGTTCGCGCCGGAGGCGGGCACGCAGCGCCTGCGCGACGTCATCAACAAGGGCGTGACGGAGGAGAACCTCATGAAGGCCTGTGGCGCCGCGTTCCGACAGGGCTGGAAGCAGGTCAAGCTCTACTTCATGATGGGCCTGCCGACGGAGACGGACGAAGACGTCATCGGCATCGCCGAGCTCGCAAAGAAGGTCGTCGACCTCTACACGGAGATCAAGGGCAAGCGCGGCTGCAAGGTCACGATCTCCGTCGCCTGCTTCGTGCCGAAGCCCTACACGCCGTTCCAGTGGTTCGGCCAGCTGCCCATCGAGGAGTTCCAGCGCCGCCAGCAGCTGCTCAAGGAGCACATCACGGACCGCGCCATCACCTTCAATTACCACGACGCGCGCCTCTCCGTCATCGAGGGCGTCTTCGCGCGCGGCGACCGCCGCCTCGCGAAGGTGCTCCATCAGGCTTGGCAGGACGGCGCGAAGTTCGACGGCTGGTCGGACCTCTACCGCGACGACGTCTGGCACGAGGCGTTCCGCAAGTGCGGCGTCGACATGGGCTACTACAACCTGCGCACGCGCAACTTCAACGAGCCACTGCCGTGGCTCGTCACCTCGCCGGGCGTCAATCAGGAGTTCCTGCTGCGCGAATGGCACCACGCGATGGAAGCGAGCCTGACCGAGGACTGCCGCCGCGGCCGCTGCACGGCCTGCGGCATCTGCCCGAACCTCGGTGTGCACGTCATCGACTACAAGAAACAGGAAGACGCACGCCTGGAGGCAGAGCAGGAGCAGGCCGCTGTTGTTGAAGAACAGGAGCGCGCAGAGAAGGCATCCGCTATGGAACATGACCCCAAGGGCCCCGGCCGCCCGCGCACGCTCTACGCCTGGCGCGCCGAGATCACGAAGGGCGAGGAGCTTCGCTACGTCTCGCATCTCGACTACGCGAACCTCTTCCTGCGCGCCTTCGACCGCGCCAAGCTGCCGATGGCCTATTCGGAGGGCTTCAACCCGCACATGAAGGTGGCCTTTGCCTCGGCCCTCTCGCTCGGCGTCACGAGCGCCTCGGAGTACATGGACTTCGAGCTCACGAAGCCGCTGTGCCAGCCGGAAATCTTCGACCGCCTGCAGAAGGAACTGCCGCCGGGCGCGAAGCTCTTAAAGCTCTGCGAGATCAAGGGCAAGCACAAGGCCCTGATGTCGGAGGCCGACGAGGCCATCTACAAGCTGCGCGTGCCGTTTGCGGGCACGGAGGCCGCGGCGCAGGCGAGCATCGAGGCCTACAACAAGGCGGGCGAGGCCGTCTGGCACCGCGTGACACCCAAGAAGACGCGCGACATCGAGACGAAGCAGTACATGAAGAAGCCCGTCGCCTTTGCCGTAGCGGACGGTGAGCTCCGACTGACGATGGACATCGTCATCACGCAGTCGGGCAGCGTCAAGCCGCTCGAAGTCCTCTCGCTGATTGCCAAGGACTTTGGGCTCGCCGTGAATCCGGCCGAGGCCCTCATTGAGCGCCAGGGCATCTTCGGCAACGGCAAGAAGCTTATCGACTTAGTCTGACAAGAAGAGAATTCACATCTATGATTGGGATTGGAGTGAGGTGACGTCATGAAATCGATCATCGTGAACATGGTGCCGGAGGAGACCTGCATGGCCCTGCTCGAAGACGGCGAGCTGCAGGCGGTGGAGATGGAGCGTTCCTCGCATTCGCATCTCGTCGGCAACATCTACAAGGGGCGCGTGCAGAATGTCCTGCCGGGCATGCAGGCCGCCTTTGTCGACATCGGCACCGGCAAGAACGCCTTCCTGTACATCGGCGACGGCCTGCCGCATGAGACCATCGCGTCCATGCCGCAGAACACGCGCATCCACATCGGGCAGAGCCTGCCCATCCAGATCGTCAAGGACGCGATCGGCACGAAGGGGCCGCGTGCGACGATGCACATTTCCCTGCCGGGGCGCAATGTCGTCCTGATGCCGACGGCCGCCTACATCGGCATGTCGCGCCGCATCGAGGATGAGGCGGAGCGCGCGCGCCTGCACGCGATTGCCGAGCGCATCTGCCCGAAGGGCATGGGGCTCATCATCCGCACGGTCGCCGCAGGCCAGAGCGAGCAGAGCCTCGCCGCCGACGTGCGCTACCTCGTGCGGCTCTGGGAGTCCATTCTCGCGCGCTACAAGATGAGGACGAAGGGCTCCGCGCTGCTCTACCGCGATGCGGACCTTCTCATCCGCCTCGTGCGCGACCGCTTCACAGCGGACATCGACGAGCTCGTCATCGACAACGAGGAGGCGTATCAGCGCGTGCGCAGCCTCGTCGAGGCCAACTCGCCGGAGCTCGTCGACCGCATCCGCTTCTATGAGGCAAAGACGCCGATCTTCAAGGCGTACCACATCGAAGAGGAGATCGAGAAGCTCGGCGCACGAGAGGTCGAGCTGAAGTCGGGCGGCTTCCTCGTCATCGACAAGACCGAGGCGCTGACCGTCATCGATGTCAACACGGGCAAGTACGTCGGCAAGACGAACCTCGGCGACACCGTCTACCAGACGAACCTTGAGGCCGCCGCCGAGATTCTCAAGCAGATCCGGTTGCGCGACATCGGCGGCATCATCATCGTCGACTTCATTGACATGGAGAAGGAGACGCAGAAGGAAGAGCTGCTCACCTACATGCGCGAGCAGGTCAAGCACGACCGCACGAAGACAAACATCGTCGACATCACGAGCCTCGGCCTCGTCGAGATCACGCGCAAGAAGACGCGCCAGAACATCGACAGCATCGTCTACAGCGAGTGTCCTATCTGCCACGGCCGCGGACGCATCGAGTCGCCTGAGACCGTCGCCATCCGCATCAGCCGCGACATCCGCCGCATGGAGCGCAAGTCCCACGCGCGCGAGGGCTACGAGATCGAAGTCCACGAGACCGTCGCCGAAGAGCTGCGCGCCAACCAGCTCATGATGAACCTCGCCGCCGAGTTCGGCACCGACATCAAAGTCACCGTCAAGCCCGGCATGCATCCCGAGAACTACACCATCCTGCAGCAGAGCTGAGTGCAATAAAGTCCCTGCAAGCACCATTTTCACCGAAATGGCGCTTGCGGGGACTTTTTGTTATGCTTATTTTCCGAAATCATGGACAAGTGGCATAAGTGTCTTGCGGGTAAAAACCATTTGTAGTATGATATTCTTTAGTAATACTTAATTAAAATGTAAGTGCCGTTTAAGTCGTTGTTGCTTAAAATGTAGAGTTCTATTACTGTTATGGGGGAACCCAAAGAAAGGGTGATTCGCATGAATCAAAGAACAAAAGCCATGATGGCTGTCGCTGTGGGATTGGGGATGTCGGTATCCGCTGCCTTCTCGGCATCGGCCAGCGCAGCTCCTGTCATGGAGGTCTCCTCGGTCTCGATTGAGGGCAATCAGCACTGGAGCGAGGGCATGATCCGCCGCATGGTGCCGTCCCTGAACAAGTCGCAGATTGATGTTTCAGAATTATCCAGAGAACTGCAACTCGTCAATGACACGAATGCAGCAAAGCTCGATGCGGATTTCCAGCGCCAGACGGATGGCACGTATCATCTGCTCCTGTCCGTCAAGGAGCAGAAGGCCGAGCACGTATCGGTCAACGTCAACAACTCCGGCGATGACTACACGGGCGACTGGCGCATGAGCACGTCGTACACGAATGCGAACCTGACGGGCCGTGCTGATGCACTCGGCGTCGCCTACGTCACGTCGCCGGGCCATTGGGACGATGTCAAGCAGGCTGCTGTCGTCTACCGCGCCCTGCTGCCGCAGCACGGTGACAGCGCCTACTTCACCTACAGCTATTCGGACGTCGACCTCGGCCAGATCGCAAACTTCGGCGGCCTCGGCATCAGCGCGACGGGCCGCGGCCATACGGTCGGTGCGCACTACCAGCACAACTTCAAGTACACACAGGCGCGCAAGAACTTCATGGATGTCGGCCTCGACTACAAGCACTACAACAACGCACAGGACTACCGCTACGCGGGCCAGAACCTGCTGCATGACGGCGTGGACTTCGAGGTCACGACGGCTTCGGCATCGTATGTCGACATCCTGCGCCGCAATCATGACTTCCTCGCCTGGAGCCTCGGCTACACGGGCAACATCAATGGCAATCAGGACAAGTTCAACGAATACCGCTATGGCAGCGACAAGCAGTTCAACCTGATCAAGGCCAGCTTCAACTACCAGTACCGCGTGCCGTCCGACTGGATCTTCGGCCTGCGCATGAACGGCCAGTACACGAAGGACAACGTCGTGACGACGGAGCAGATCGGTGCGGGCGGCATGACGAGCATCCGCGGCTTCAAGGAGCGCGTCGCGAGCGCCGACAAGGGCTACGTCGGCAGCTTCGAGATCTACACGCCAGAATTCGCAAAGCACCAGCGCTTCGTGCTGTTCAACGACTTCGGCCGCCTCGTCAACAACAACAGTTACAACGGCGAGCTGACGAGCGAGAACCTCGCCAGCTATGGCCTCGGCTACAACTACTACGACAAGGACAACGGCTGGTTCGGCACGCTGAGCTATGCCAAGATCTACGACGACCTCGACAGCTACCAGAGCCATGCCCATCGTCCATGGCAGGTCAGCCTGACGAAACAGTTCTAAGGGGGAGTGAAGAACATGAAGTGGAGTTTCAATCATAAATCGAGAAAAGCCTTCCTGACCGCAGCCATCTGCCTGGCCCTTTCGCAGAGCGTCTTCGCCATGCCAACGGGCGGCAAGGTCGTGGACGGCACAGTCACGGGCATCCTCGATAATGGCACGGTTGCCAATGGCACCATCAATGTCAACAGCAATGCCCTGATTGACTGGACGGCATTCAACATCGCCAAGGGTGAGACCCTGAATTTCAAATTCGGTCAGGATTACCTCAATGTCATCAACCATGTCACCGGCTCAGAGATGTCACAGCTGCTCGGCACGTTGAACGCAAAGAATGGTAATGTCTACCTGATCAACCCGAATGGCATCTCTGTCGGCGGCGGTGCACGCATCGATGCAGGCATGCTTGTCCTGTCGACATTGGATGCAACGGACACCCAGTTGCAGGATGTCCTCAAAAATGGCCTCACGAATCTCGCGTTGACGGGTAAATCCGACAGCAAGGGCATCACCATCGAGAATGGCGCGAATATCACAGTAGGCCCATTCCTCGGCCTGCTTGGCAACAAAGTTCAGATTGCCGATAACGTAACGATCAGCGATGCATCATACGGTAGTGGTATAAGCAAGACAAACTTGGTTATTGCAGCCGCGAATGAAGCAAAGCTGGGACCGTCAGACAATGATGTAGCGGATATCTCTTCTGTCACAACGGGGCAGGGCAATACGCTTACTATTGGCGCTGCTAATTTCAATATCAAGAATGAGTACACGGATACTTATTTCCTGGGCAATGATATCAACATGAAGGGAACGAATCTGAATATCGAGTCTGGGCCTGAGGGAAGTGCGTTGGATATCATAGCTGCCGATGCTTATGCGGTGAATGGTAATGAGACTGTCAAGCTGAACTTCAGCCAGGGGAATCAGCTCAACCTAGACAATGTGAAGGCTTCAGCGGATTTCATGCATGTCATTGGTGGCAAAACGTCCATCGCTGATTCTGATCTGACTCTGACGGAATTGAAGCCGGAATTCAAGCAGGGTGAGGTAGCGCCGTATATGACAGTTGCTGCCTTGAATGGCGAGGGTATCGTTCTCGATGATATCGAGGGTGGCGTAACGAACGTGCAGAATACGGATGGCGCGACTCTGACCATCAAGGATTCCAACCTGACTTCGAACGAGAACATCGCGCTCTGGGGCGGTTCGGTCGAACTGACGAATGCGAACCTCAAGACTCTTGAAGAAACGAACGCTAAGAACAACAATATCGATATTGATGCGTTCACGAGCTTTGGTGATAAGGAGGTAACGACGGATTCGTTCAATACGGTCAAGGTCACGGGCGGCAGCCTGGAGTCCGGCGGTGATATCAGTGTACAGGGATCCAGCATAGCAGTACAGGGAGCAAAACTTGCGCTTGATGGCGTCAAAGACGTGAACTCTAAAGAAAAAGAAGATAAGGGAATCTTCCTTATGGCAGGCAAGCAGTTTGCCCTTACCGATAATGATGAGAATTTGGAGAACAATACGGCTGCCAATGCCATCTCCATCAAGGACACGACGATGAACACGGAGTATGCCATAGCGCTTATCGGCGGTAAAGTCGATGTGACGGATGGCTCGAACTTGACGGCCGGTGATCTGGAAATCGTCGCAGGCAGCAGCTACAAGAATGAGGGCAATACCATCGCGGGTACGGATACGACGAATCTTACCGTCAGCGATTCGACGCTTCATTCGAATGAGGACTTAACGCTTGTCGGCTCCAACATCAACCTCGCCAATACGAAGGTCGAAGTCGGCACGCCGACGGATAAGACGTATGGCTCGAATGGCGTCGTCCGCATCGCAGCAGCCAAAGCTGTAGGGTTAGTCGACGAAGATGGCAAAGGGTTTGTCGTTGGTTCCGTCGATAAGACAGGCAATCTCACGATGAATAAGGTCACTCTCTCGGCGCAGGGCGATGTCATGGCCTATGGAAATAACATTACAGTCAAGGCTTCTGATTTGAAGACGCAAAATAGCACTGGCAAGGAAAATGATTTGTCCTTGAATGCGCTGAATCGTTATGAGAAAAAATATGGTTCAGATGATACTTGGGAAGCTGCTAAGAGTAATACCTTGACCGTTACCGACTCCAAGCTGACGAATAATGATATGATCGAGCTGGTCGGCGGCAATGTCGTACTGGACAAAGCAGAGATTACGGCAGGGGATGCCTCTGTGGCTGCTCGTTCCGGTTATAAATCTGTCGAGGTAAATAAGGATAATGATACGACAAAACTTCGTCATGACGCTGCAGACGGCATGAATGTCTCCATCAAGGATTCCAAAATCACGAGCAAGTCTGGCCTGGACATTACAGGCCATGATGTGACGATTGATGGTAAGACGAACCTTTCGGCAAAGGATTTCTTAGCTGTTGGTACGGGCTCAGCTGTTACGACAGACTTTAAGAACAAGACGGTTACAGCTGATGGTAAGGCTGTCAAAGTCAGCAAAGATACGACATTTGAGTCGGCGAATAAAGTCGTAAAGCCGGGAACAGAAGTGATTGATAATACGAAGCCGACTAAACCGACGGACCCGACGAAACCGACGGACCCGACGAAGCCGACGGACCCGACGAAGCCGACAGACCCGACTAAGCCAACCGACCCGACGAAGCCGACGGACCCGACGAAGCCGACTGACCCGATGAAGCCGACCAATCCGGATAAGCCGATTGTGACGCCGAATCCGAAGCCTGCCGTTGATGTTGCGAAGAACATCGAGCAGGGCAAGCAGGACATGACGAAGGCACTGGCTGACAATCAGGACAATGCCTCGGCAGCTGTCAAGCAGCAGGCTGAGAAGCTCAGCGACAGCAAGATGACGGATGCGGAGAAGGCTGCACAGGTCAAGGGCTACACGGAGGCCATCGAGGACAGCCAGGCAAGTGCTGAGGAGAAGCAGGCACTCGTCAAGGATACGGTCAAGAGCTTTGAGCCGACCCAGAAGTCGAGCATCGAGGCCCAGAACAAGCAGGATGAAGCTGCACAGAACAGCAATGCCCAGACGGTCATCCCCAACGTGACGGTCAAAGACGTTGCTCCGGCAGAGCATGAAGGTGCTGCTGCTACGGTTACGGTCGACGGCACGGTCGTCAACGAGTAATCCCAACTGAAAAAATACAGAAAAAGAGCTATGGCATAGCCATGGCTCTTTTTGATTGCGCTTTGCCTGGAATTACGTAAAATGCTTATTTTAGTGTATAAAAGATATATTCTTTATTGACGTGGATATGACAAGTCAGTATAATGGAACAAGATGGATTCGACGAATAGCATAGGAGGTTGATGGATTTGTATCCAATGAAATTACAGGCACCGCTCAAGGACTACATCTGGGGCGGCACGAAGCTCAAGACGGATTACGGCAAGAAGACGGACCTCGAGAAGGTCTCGGAGTCGTGGGAGCTCGCCTGCCACAAGGATGGCATGAGCATCATCGAGAATGGCCCGGAGGCGGGCCGCACGCTCAAGTCGTACCTCGATGAGGCGGGCCCGGCTGTCCTCGGCGAGCACGCGAAGAAGTTCCCGTACTTCCCACTGCTCATCAAGCTCATCGATGCCAAGGACAACCTCTCGGTGCAGGTCCATCCGGATAACGACTATGCGATGCGCGTCGAGGGCGAATACGGCAAGACAGAGATGTGGTACATCGTCGACTGCGAGCCGGGCGCCACTCTGATCTACGGCTTCAAGCACGCCATCTCAAAGGAGGAGTTCGAGCAGCGCATCGCCGATAACACCTTGCTCGAGGTCTGCAATCAGGTGCCGGTCCACAAGGGCGACGTCTTCTTCATCGCCTCGGGCACGCTGCACGCCATCGGCAAGGGCATCATCATCTGTGAGATCCAGCAGAACTCCAACACGACGTACCGTGTCTACGATTACGGCCGCGTCGGCAAGGACGGCAAGCCGCGCGAGCTCCACGTCAAGAAGGCCATCGACGTCACGAAGCTCGAGCCGGTCAAGGAACGCCCGCATCTCGAGGCGACAATCGACATCTTCGAGGGCACGACCGCGCGCCTGCTCGCATCCTGCGAGTACTTCACGGTCTACGAGCTCGACGTCGACGGCACGAGCCATCTGACGGCTGGTGAGGATTCGTTCCAGAGCTTCACCGTGCTCGACGGCAGCGTGACCCTGCGCACGGCCAACAGCGAGCTGATCTTCCAGAAGGGCGAGACTTCCTTCCTGCCAGCAGGCCTCGGCTCCTACACGCTGACGGGCAAGGCACGCCTGGTCCTCAGCAAGATCTGAATGTGAAGGGGATGTTGTCTTATGGTCAAATATCAGGAAATAGCGAATGAATTGCGCAGCCAGATACAGGCGGGCGTTTATAAGCCGGGGGAGCAGCTGGCTCTGGAGCGCGAGATGTGCGAGCAGTATGGTGTCAGCCGCATCACGATCAAGAAGGCTGTCGACCAGCTCGTCAAGGAAGGCCTCGTCGTCAAGCGGCGCGGCTCGGGTACCTTCGTCAAGAGCCTCGCGAACGAGGACGTCCACGACATCAGCATGGCCAATCAGTTTTCGGGCTTCTCGAAGGTGTTCGAGGGGCATAAGGTCTCGACGAAGGTCGTGCGCTTCGACATCATCCACCCGACGGCGGAGGTCGCGGAGAAGCTCAACATCACGACGGATGATTTCGTCTATGACATCGTGCGCCTGCGCCAGGTGGACGGCAGCCCGGTCGTCATCGAGTACACGAACATGCCGATTGAGCTGATCCCGGGCATCAAGCGCGAGGTGCTTGAGAAGTCGATCTACCGTTACATCGAAGAGCAGCTCCACTTCAAGATCCAGTCGGCGCATCGCTTCATCCGCGCCCTGCTGCCGACGCCCGAGGAGGAGGAACTGCTGCAGATCGAGCACGGCACGATGCCAATCCTCGAGGTCGAGCAGGTTGCTTTCCTCGACGATGGGCGTGCTTTCGAATATGCCAAGGCGCATCATCGCGGCGACAAGCAGGTATTTCGTGTCGTGAGCATCCGCTGATGCAAGAGGACCTCAGATCTATGGATCTGAGGTCTTCTTGTTTATCGTCATTGTGATGCTGATGTGTCAGCCTGTCCGGTGCCGTCGTCATCCGTATCCTCTTCGGGGATGGCGAGGTAGTCGCGGATGGCCGCGATCTCGTCGGCAATGAAGAGCGCGGGCGGCGATTCGCGAATCATGACGGCCTGCAGCATGTGGCTCTGTTCTTCCTGGTCATCGGTGCTGAGGTTGGCCGGATCGGCTGCCGCGCGCGTCAGGGCAATCGCGCGGTGCTGCGCGTCAGCGTAGGCATGTGCCTTGCGCACGAGCTCGATGGACTGGTCGTAGCAGAAGTCGTTGAGCGCAAGTGGCGGCGTGCGCCCCGCGATGCGCGTGTCGAGTGCCTGGCTGTCCTTCTCGAGCTGCGCGAGGCGCAGGTAGGCCGTCTGGATGCTGATGATGTCGGCTTTGAAGTCCGCGAGTATCTTATGGTAGCGCTGCCAGTTGCGGTCGAGGTCCTCGAGGTCTTTCTGGTAGTCTGTATACCAGACGGCGAAGACCTGCTGCTGCTGCTGGCGCTCTTCGCGGACTTCCTGGCTGACGACGGCGTCGCTGCTGTGACGCGGCGTGGGCCATAGGAAGAAGACGATGGCGCTGGCCGCGCAGAGCACGAGGAAGAAGGCGAAGAAGACCTTGCGGCTTGGGATGTAGTGGTAGAGCAGGGCGAGCAGCACGACTGCGACGGCCGCCCCTATGTAGATGAGCATGTTCCCACCTCCGGAAATTCATGTTTTGATCTTATACTATCTCATATATAATGCTATTCTAGCAAATGCGTGCTGGAAAGACAATGGCGCAGTCTTGCAGGGGACGGGGGAACGCGCTATACTGAGGTCATTGAGGTCATTTTAAGGATGTGATAGTTTGAAACAAAAGTTTTGGAAAAATTTCTGGCATCTGTTCCGCGGATACTGGAATTCAGAAGAGAAGTGGAAGGCGAGGGGGCTCTTGGCCTTCGTCATCGGTCTGAACTTCGCGTCGGTCTACCTGCTCGTTCGACTCAACAGCTGGTACAACGTCTTCTACAATGCCCTGCAGCAGTATCAGGCCGAGTCGTTCTGGCCGCTCATCGGCGAGTTCACTGGACTGGCCTTCCTCTACATCATCCTCGCGGTCTACGCGATTTACCTGCGCCAGATGCTCCAGATCAAATGGCGGACCTGGATGACGAACCGCTATCTCGACGGCTGGATGAAGGACCAGGTCTACTACCGCCTGCAGGTCCTGCGCAGCGACACGGATAACCCGGACCAGCGAATCAGCGAGGACATCAACCAGTTCGTCTCGCTGACGCTGCAGCTGCTCATCGGCATCCTCAAGCAGCTCACGACGCTCGGCGCTTTCGGCGTCGTGCTCTGGAATCTCTCGGGTGCCTTCACCGTGCCAATCGGCGGCCACGAGTTCGTCATCTACGGCTACATGTTCTGGTTCTCGCTGCTCTACTCGGTGCTCGGCACGATTGGCGTCCACTTCGTCGGCCGCAAGCTCATCGGGCTTAACTTCGACCAACAGCGCTACGAAGCCGACTTTCGTTTCAACATGATGCGCGTGCGCGAGAACAGCGAGAGCATTGCTTTCTACCGCGGCGAGCAGCCGGAGTCCGTCGGCTTTGCCGAGCGCTTCGCGAAGGTCATCAAGAATTACTGGCAGCTCATGCGCCGAACGAAGATCCTGAACTTCTACGTCAACGGCTACGGCCAGCTGGCCATCATCGTGCCGCTCGTCATGGCGGCGCCGCAGTACTTCGCCGGTGCCATGACGCTCGGCGGCCTTATGCAGACGTCGTCGGCCTTCGGCCGCGTACAGGATGCGCTGTCGTACTTCGTCTCGGTCTACGATACGATTGCACAGCTCGCCGCAGTTATCCGCCGTCTCTCGGGCTTCACGGCCCATATGGAGGGTGCGTCCGACATCAAGAGCGAGGTCGTGCGCGAAAAGGCCGCCGACGATGCGCTCGTCGTGCGCGACTTCGATGTCAAGCTGCCCGACGGCCGCGTGCTGCTCTCGGACTGCAACCTGACCATCAAGGAAGGCGAGCGCCTCTTGATCACGGGCGCTTCCGGCTGTGGCAAGAGCACGCTCTTGCGCACTCTGGCGGGCATCTGGCCGTACGGCAGCGGCGAGATTGAGATCCCGGAGAAGAGCCGCATCCTCTTCCTGCCGCAGCGCCCGTACCTGCCGCTCGGCAGCCTGCGCCGCGCGCTCTACTACCCGCTGAGTGCCTCGGGGCCCGAGGAGAACCTCAAGGACGTCCTGCGCAAGGTCGGCCTTGCGGACTTCATCCCGCGCCTCGACGACATTGACGACTGGAGCCGCATTCTCTCGCTCGGTGAGCAGCAGCGCCTTGCCTTTGCCCGCGTTCTTCTCGTCAAGCCGGACTGGGTCTTCCTCGATGAGGCGACCTCTGCCCTCGACGAGCCGCGCGAGCAGGAGATGTACGAGCTCATGCGCAGGGAACTGCCGCATACCGGCATCATCAGCGTTGGCCACCGCTCGACGCTCTTTAGCCAGCACGAAGAAGAACTCCACCTCACAGGCGACGGTAGCTGGCAGTGCCGTCCGGTCACGGCGTGAGGACATAAAAACAAAAGAGAGCAGCATCGATGCTGCTCTTTTTTGTTCCTGTTTCCTGCTGATTTTCAGATGTTTGCAGTAAAATGATAAAATTACAGGGGGCATGCAGTAAAATGAAGCGCAGGGATTTTCTTCGGAATATGATGGTCATGGGGATCGGTCTGGCACTGGCACCAGAGCTGGCCGCGAAACAGGTCGCAGAGGCGGCTTGGCAGGACGGCGGCGATGTCCTGCCGGGAGTCACCATCCGTCCGACGCATCTCTCCTTCCGCTCCCTGACGAACCGGCGCAGGACTGATGCAATTATCGTGCATCACGTCGGCAACACGAACGCCGATGTGTCGGCCGAGACCATCCATCAGTGGCATCTGGCCAACGGTTGGGCCGGCATCGGCTACCATTTTGTCATCCGCAAGGACGGATCCATCGAGCAGGGGCGTCCGATGGATACAGTCGGGGCACACTGCTACGGAGAGAACGACCACACGGTCGGCGTCAACCTCGTCGGCAACTTCGAGGACTATGTGCCGGAGGATGCGCAGGTGGCCTCGGCGAAGCGCCTGCTCGCGGCGCTCTGCCGCAATTACGGCTTCGCGCCCTCGAGCTCGACAATCTTCGGCCACCGCGATTTCAACGCGACGGCCTGCCCCGGGCAGAACCTCTACGACATACTGCCCGACATCATCCGTGGCGCATCCTCGCTCTACTGACATGCTTGCATCCGTTCCATCCGTTCAAAGAATTCATGACCTGCCGACCTACGAGGCCTGGCAGGTCTTTTATGTTTTTTCTAAAAAAGTGCGAAAAATTACGGATTCCGTGAAGGATTTTTTTCATTTCTATAGAACCTACATAATATACAAAGATAGTTTTCTTGATTTTTCGGTCCAATGAAGGGTGACAGAAACATTCAGGTAGTGTGGATTTGAATTGACGGAAAACTTACGGTTTTCACATGGTTTTTCAGGGAAGGCAAGGTGAAGTCGATTAGTTCCATGAATGTTACGCATTTCATCAATAAATAAAATGATATTGCAATCATTGATAAAAGATGTATACTGACAGAGTACCATGTTTTGACGTTGCATGATCGGCAAGACGGCAATTGATGTAAGGGGAGACCGTCCTTGCTGAGGATATCCAAGGGGGATTTTGTATGAGAAAGACAGAATGCTTAGCAATGATACTGGCTGGCGGACAGGGAAGCCGCCTCGGCGCTTTGACGAAGAAAATCGCGAAGCCGGCCGTCCCGTTCGGCGGGAAGTACCGCATCATTGACTTTCCGCTCAGTAACTGCGCTAATTCCGGCATCGACAAGGTCGGCGTGCTGACGCAGTACCGCCCGCTCGAACTCCACAACTACCTGGCTTCGGGCAGCGCCTGGGATCTCGACAAGAAAGAAGGCGGCGTATTCATCCTGCCGCCGTATGCACGTGAAAAGGGTGCAGACTGGTATCGCGGCACGGCAGATGCCATCTACCAGAACCTGAACTTCATCGACCTCGCCGATCCGGAATATGTCCTGATCCTCTCGGGTGACCACATCTACACGATGGATTACTCCTGGATGCTCGATGCGCACAAGGCCAATAAGGCAGAGGCTACGATCGGCGTCATCGAAGTACCATGGGAAGAGGCTCCGCGCTTCGGCATCATGAACACGGACAAGACGGGCCGCATCGAGGCATTCGAGGAGAAGCCGGCTAAGCCGAAGAGCAACCTCGCTTCGATGGGTATCTACATCTTCAATAAGGACTTCCTCAAGAAGTATCTCGAGGAGGATGCCAAGGACGAGACGTCGAGCCATGACTTCGGCAAGAACATCATCCCGAAGATGCTCGCCGACAAGGCGCGCCTCTATTCGTACGCTTTCGATGGCTACTGGAAGGATGTCGGAACGATCGAGAGCCTCTGGCAGGCCAACATGGACCTGCTGCAGGATCAGCCGCCGTTTGAGCTCAATGGCGACTGGAAGATCTACTCCTCGAATCCTTCGATGCCGCCGCACTATGTAGGCCCTGACGCCACGGTCCGCAACTCGATGATCAGCGAGGGCTCGATGGTCCTCGGCGATGTCGAGAACTCGGTCATCTTCCCGGGCGTCCGCATCGGCAAGGGCGCGAAGGTCCGCAATTCGGTCATCATGCCGTCGACGGTCGTGCGCGAGAATGCCGTCGTCGACTACGCGATTGTCGCACAGAACTGCGAGATCAGCGAAGGAGCAAAAGTAGCAGGTGAGAAGGGTGCCATCACGGTCATCGCAGATGGCGAGACAGTCGTAGCAGCAGCGGCGGGCAGCAAGCAGGCCGGCTAAGATTATCAGCTCTCAACTAGTAGATACAACAGAACACAGACCAGAAGATCGGAGTGAATCAAATTGAAAACAGTAATGGGGATCATCAATCTTCAGGAAGACAACAGTCTCATCCGAGAGCTGACAGACCGTCGTGTCGTCGAATCGCTGCCGTTTGCCGGCCGCTACCGCCTCATCGACTTTGCTCTGTCGAGCATGGTGAACTCGGGCATCCAGAATGTCGGCATCATGCTGCCGGACAAACCGCGTTCGGTCCTGGATCATCTCCGTTCCGGTAAGGATTGGGATCTGGCCCGCCGTCATGACGGCCTCTTCTACCTGCCGGCTCCGCACGATGAGGAATCCAGACGCCGTGGCGATCTCAAGAACTTCTACTACAACCTCGACTTCTTCGAGCACAGCTCGCAGAAATACGTCCTGCTGGCAGGCGGCAGCTTCGTCTACAACATCAACTTCAACGAGCTGCTGCGCTTCCACCAGAACACGAATGCCGATATCACGATGGTCTACTACACGGCTGCGCAGGAAGCTGCGGGCCGCAGCACCGTCATCGAGACGGCTGAGAATGGCCTCGTCGAGGATATCGCCGAGAAGCCGGCCATCTACGATGGCTCGAAGGTCTCGATGAACGTCTTCCTCATGGAGAAGCGCATCTTCGTCGAGATGATACGCTACAGCTATGAGCATGGCGGGCAGGACCTGCTGCTTGACGGCATCATCCGCCGCGCAGACGAGTACAACATCTATGCCTATGAGCACGATGGCTACGTTGCGCATGTCGATTCGACGGCTTCGTACTACAAGGCCAACATGGACATCCTCGAACCGTCGGTATGGGAAGAGCTCTTCATGGGTGAGAATTCCATCTACACGAAGGTCAAGGACGAGGTCCCGGTCCAGTACAAGGACACGGCCGTCGTCAAGAATTCGCTGATTGCCAATGGCTGCATCATCCGTGGTGAGGTCGAGAACAGCATCCTGTTCCGCGGCGTGACCATCGAGAAGGGCGTCAAGGTCAAGAATTCCATCATCATGCAGAAATGCGATGTGCAGGAGAATTCCCTGCTCGAGAATGTCATCTGTGATAAGAACGTAGTGATCACGAAGGAGAAATGGCTCAAGGGAGCGCAGAACTATCCGCTGATCGTTGCGAAAAATGTGGTGATCTAAGATTGGGACAAGCCGTTGTAAATAGAAATGCGTCAGCAGGTATGGGCTGGCACCTCATTTACGACGGCTTTTCTTTTATAGAACAAGTGAGTCTATAGAAAACAAGTAAGTCAAAGCCAAGGGGAGTGTTTTTTTTGGCACGAGAAACAAAGGAACAGAAACAGAAGAGCCGCGAGTTCGATAAGCTCAAGGAAAATCTGAAAATCCGTTTTGTCAATACGGCGCATCTGATGTATGGCCGCGAGATCAAGGACCTCACGAAGAATGAGGTTTACCAGACGGTAGCCGCGACGGCGAAGCAGTTCATCTCCGACAACTGGATCAAGACGAACAAGACGTATGCAGAGCGTCAGGAAAAGCAGATCTATTATTTCTCGATCGAATTCCTGCTCGGCCGCCTGCTCAAGTCGAACCTCATCAATCTCGGCATCGAGGAGGCCGTCAAGGAAGTCCTCGAGGACTTCGACCTCAGCCTCGTCAAGACGTTCGAGGAAGAGCCGGATGCAGGTCTTGGCAACGGCGGCCTCGGCCGACTCGCTGCCTGCTTCATCGACTCGATGGCAGCACACCGCCTGCCGGGTCACGGCTGCAGCATCCGCTACCAGTACGGCCTGTTCGAGCAGAAGATCATCGAGGGCAACCAGGTCGAGATCCCGGACAACTGGCTCAAGAACGGCTTTGCCTGGGAGTACCGCAAGCCGGATAAGGCCATCGACGTCAAGTTCAACGGCAATGCCTACATGAAGAAAATGCCGGACGGCAGCCTCAAGCTCGTCTACGAGAATCCGATGACGGTCATGGCAGTGCCTTACGACGTTCCGATTGTCGGCTACCACAACAACACGGTCAACACGCTGCGCCTCTGGAACGCAGAGGTCAACCGCGATTTTTCGGATTACGGCCGCCTGACGCAGGAACAGATGCGCCAGAAGAACGACTATCGCAACTTCGTCGAGAGCATCACGCGCTACCTCTATCCGGATGACAGTACGTACGATGGCCGCCGCCTGCGCCTTATCCAGGAGTACTTCTTCGTCTCCGCCGGCGTCCAGAGCATCGTGCGCCACTACAAGAAAGTCGGTATGGACATCCACGATTTCGCCCAGAAGATCGCCATCCACATCAACGATACGCATCCGGCACTCTGCGTCGCCGAGCTCATGCGCATCCTCGTCGATGAGGAAGGCCTTGAGTGGAACGAAGCATGGGCCATCACGAAGAACACGATCGCCTATACGAACCACACGATCATGCCGGAGGCGCTAGAGAAGTGGCCAATCGACATGTTCAAGCCGCTGCTGCCGCGCATCTACATGATCATCGACGAGATCAACCGCCGCTGGCTCATCGACGTGCGCGACCGCTATCCGAACAACGAGCAGAAAGTCCACGAGCTCTCGATCATCCAGGACGGCATGGTCCACATGGCTCGCCTGTCGATCGTCGGTTCGCACAGCGTCAACGGCGTTGCGAAAATCCATACGGACATCCTGAAGTCCACGACGCTGCACGAATTCTACGAGTACAATCCGCGCATGTTCAACAACAAGACGAACGGCATCACGCACCGCCGCTGGCTCATGGGCGCGAACCCGGAGCTCTCAGACCTCATCGATGCGACCATCGGCAGCCGTCGCTGGCATCGTCATCCGGAGCAGCTCGACCTGCTCAATGACTACGTCGAGGATAAGCCGTTCCTCGAGAAGCTCGGCGCCATCAAACACCTGCGCAAGGAAGCTCTGGCGAAGTACGTCAAGGAGCACAACGGCATCGATGTCGATCCAGACAGCATCTTCGATATCCAGGTCAAGCGCATCCACTCGTACAAGCGCCAGCTCATGAATATCCTGCATATCATGTACCAGTACCATAAGCTCAAGACTGACCCGAATTTCGACATGCTGCCGACGACGTACTTCTTCGGCGGCAAGGCCGCCCCGGGCTACTACATCGCCAAGGAGACCATCCGCCTCATCAATGCAGTCGCGGATAAGGTCAACAACGATGCGAGCATCAAGGGCAAGATCAAGGTCGTCTTCATCGAGAACTTCGGCGTCTCGATCGGCGAGATCGTCTATCCGGCAGCCGATGTCAGCGAGCAGATCTCCACGGCATCGAAGGAAGCTTCGGGCACGGGCAACATGAAGTTCATGATGAACGGCGCAATCACGCTCGGTACGCTCGACGGCGCGAATGTCGAGATCCGCGATGCGGTCGGCGGCGACGAGAACTGCGTCATCTTCGGCCTCAAAGCGGAAGAAGTCCTCAACTACTATGCGACGGGCACGTACTCGGCCTGGGATGAGTACAACACGAATGAGAACGTGCGCCTCGTCGTCGACCAGCTGACGGACGGCACGTACGGCAACTTCCAGTCGCTGTCGGATTACCTGATCCGCGCGAACGACGAGTTCTTCATCCTCAAGGATTTCAATGCCTATGCGGATGCGCACGTCGAGATCATGAAGCGCTATCAGAAGCGCTTCCAGTGGCTGAAAGCCTCGGCTGTCAACATTGCGAACTCGGGCGTCTTCTCGTCCGACCGCACGATTGATGAATACGCAAATGAGATCTGGCAGGTCAAGCCAGTCATGATCCCGTAAGCTGTGAACCGCAGGGGCACTGCCCCTGCCTGGTTCCAAGGGGATACACAGAGGGGGATTATTGTGAAAACATCAGAATTAAGCGAGTTCGACCTCTACCTCTTCCATCAGGGGACGAACTATCATGCATACGAGATGCTCGGCGCTCATTTTGTCGAGCGCGATGGCAAGAAGGGCGTGCGCTTTGCCGTCTGGGCACCGCATGCGAAATCCATCAGCGTCGTCGGCGACTTCAATGAGTGGGATACGCGCGTGAATCCGATGACGCGCGGCCGCGATGGCGAGATCTGGGAGGTCTTCATTCCGGACATCGAAGAGGGGGCTGTCTACAAGTATGCGATCGAGCCGCAGTGGGGCGGCCCGCGCATCATGAAGGCCGACCCGTACGGGTTCTACGCCGAGAAGAAGCCGAACACGGCTTCGCGCGTCTACGACCTCTCGAAGTACGAGTGGAAGGATGGCGACTGGTTTGAGCAGAAGAAGAAGGAGTCGTCCTACGAGCGCCCGATGCTGACGTATGAAGTCCATGCGGGCTCCTGGCGCCGCACGAAGGATGGCGAGTACCTTTCTTACCGCGACCTCGCAGACCAGCTCATCGACTACGTCAAGAAGATGAACTACACGCACATCGAGTTCATGCCGCTCTGCGAGCATCCATTCGATGGTTCGTGGGGCTACCAGATCACGGGCTATTACGCCGTGACGAGCCGCTTCGGCACGCCGGATGACTTCCGCTATCTCGTCGACAAAGCCCATGAGAATGGCATCGCCATCATCATGGACTGGGTCCCGGGCCACTTCTGCAAGGATGAGCAGGGCCTGCGCCACTTCGATGGCCAGACGCTCTACGAGTCCGACAACGAGCAGCTCGCCGAGAACTGGGAGTGGGGCACGACGAACTTCGACTACGGCCGCACGGAGGTCCAGAGCTTCCTGATCTCAAACGCGATGTTCTGGTTCGAGGAGTTCCACATCGACGGCCTGCGCATCGACGCAGTCGCGAACATGCTCTACCTCAACTACGGCCGCAAGGATGGCGAGTGGACGCCGAACAAGTACGGCGACACGGGTAACCTCGAGGCCATGGACTTCCTCAAGAAGCTCAACGAGAGCATCTTCAAGTATCATCCGCAGGCCTTGATGATCGCTGAGGAATCGACGGCTTGGCCGCTGATCTCGAAGCCGGTCTACATGGGCGGCATGGGCTTCAACTACAAGTGGAACATGGGCTGGATGAACGATATGCTCAAGTACATGTCGCTCGACCCGATCTACCGCAAGTGGAACCACGACAAGGTCACGTTCTCCTTCATGTACGCCTTCAGCGAGAACTTTGTGCTGCCGCTCTCGCACGACGAGGTCGTGCACGGCAAGTGCTCGCTGATCAGCAAGATGCCGGGCGATTACTGGCAGAAGTTCGCCGGCCTGCGCACGTTCTTCGCGTACTGGATCGCACATCCGGGCAAGAAGCTGCTGTTCATGGGCGGCGAGTTCGGCCAGTTCATCGAGTGGAATTACGACGACAGCCTCGACTGGCATCTGCCGCAGCAGTACCCGATGCACAAGAAGATGCTCGAGTACAGCCGCGCGCTCAATAAATTCTACTGCGACCACAAGGCACTCTGGCAGGTCGACTTCGACTGGAATGGCTTCCAGTGGATCGATTGCAACGACAACGAGAACAGCATCGTCTCCTTCATCCGCAAGGCGGAGGACCCGTCCGACTACCTCGTCGCCGTCTGCAACTTCACGCCGGAGGTCCGCCATGGCTACCGCATCGGCGTGCCGGAGAAGGGCAGCTACATCGAGGTATTCAACTCGGACGACGAGGCCTTCGGCGGCAGCGGCGTCAAGAACGAGGGCGAGATCAAGACGGAGGATGTCAAGTGGCATGACCGCGATCAGTCCATCGTGCTGACGATTCCGCCGATGGCAACTATCTATCTGCGCCACAAGGGACAGCTGGCCGCTGGCCGGAATTCTTTTGACGAGGCTCCGGCGGAGCTCGAAGTCAGAGGCCATGAAGAAAAAAGTTCTGCCGAAAAGGCAGAAGCCGCCGAAGCAAAGCCAAAGAAGACGGTGCGCAAGCGCACGGCTGCCAAGAAGGCAGAGACGTCTGCAGAAGTTCCGGAAGAGAAGCCGAAGCGCCGCGGCCGTCCCCGCATGACGGAGGAAGAGAAGGCTGCGGCCAAGGCCAAGAGAGAGGCTGAGAAGGCCGCCGAGGCTGAGAAAGCGCCGAAGAAGACGACGCGCCGCCGCTCTGCGGCCAAGACGACAGCCAAGAAGACGACGCGCAAGACGACGAAGAAGACAGCCAGCAAGACGGCAAAAGCTGCAGCTGCTGAATCCTGATTCTATTCTTGATGTTATTCTTGTTACTGATACTGCAATATCCACTATGAGGGGGATTCATGAATGAAAGTTCTATATGTTGCTTCTGAGGCTGTTCCTTTTGCCAAGACGGGCGGTCTTGCCGATGTGGCGGGCTCGTTGCCGAAGGCACTCAAGGCAGAGGGCGTCGATGTCCGCGTCATCATGCCGAAATTCGGCAAGATCCCGGAGAAGTTCCGCAATGCGATGGAGCACGTCTACGACGGCGAGATCCCGGTTTCCTGGCGTTCTAAATACGTCGGCCTCGACAAGATCGAGCACGACGGCGTCACCTACTACTTCGTCGACAACGAGGAGTACTTCCGCCGCGAAGGCTTCTACGGCTACGGCGATGATGCAGAGCGCTTCTCGTTCTTCTGCCGCGCCGTGCTCAACCTGCTGCCGGCCATGGACTTCTGGCCAGATGTCATCCACACGAATGATTGGCATTCGGGCCTCGTCAATGTGCTGCTGAAGCTCGAGCATCAGGGCGATGAGCGCTACGAGAAGATCCGCACGCTATACACCATCCACAACCTCAAGTACCAGGGCGTCTTCCCGAAGGATGTCATGAGCGATGTGCTCGGCCTCGACTGGAAGTACTTCAACAACGGCGACCTCGAGTTTTACGATGCCGTCAACTTCATGAAGGGCGGTCTGATTTACGCTGACTACATCTCGACGGTCAGCAAGACGTATGCCAAGGAGATCCAGTACGAGTACTTCGGCGAGCATCTCGACGGCCTGCTGCGCAGCCGTCAGGACACGCTGTTCGGCATCGTCAACGGCATCGACTACGACGTCTACAATCCGAGCACGGACAAGAACCTCTACGAGGGCTACGATGTCACGACGCTCGACCGCAAGGCGGATAACAAGGTCCTCTTGCAGAAGGACCTCGGTCTGCCGATCAGCCGTCGCACGCCGATGGTCGCCATGGTCACGCGCCTCGTCGCGGCGAAAGGTCTCGATCTCGTCGTGCGCATGATGGACGAGATCCTACAGCATGAGGATATCCAGTTCGTCCTGCTCGGCACGGGCGACAAGGAGTATGAGGACTGGTTCAAGGGTCTGGCTTGGCGCTTCCCGAAGAAGGTGTCGGCCAACATCTACTTCTCGAACCAGCTCGCACAGCGCATCTACGCGGCTTCGGATATCTTCCTGATGCCGTCGAACTACGAGCCGTGCGGCATCGGCCAGCTCATCGCGCTGCGCTACGGTTCTGTGCCGGTCGTGCGCGAGACGGGCGGCCTCAAGGACACGATCATCCCGTACGACAAGTACACGAAGCAGGGCAATGGCTTCCGCTTTGCCGACTACAATGCGCATGAGATGATGTACGCGCTCAAGCGCGCACTGAGCGCCTATGAGAACTACGAGGAATGGAAGCAGATCGTGGAGAATGCCATGAACTCGGATTACAGCTGGAAGGAATCGGCTCGCGAGTACAAGGCACTCTACGAGAAGCTGACGGGCTCGGGTGCATCGGAAGCATAAAAAAATACAGAATGAGCAAGTGAGAAGGAGGGCGGCAGATGATGCCGCCTTTCTTTTGGAAGGAGGAGTATTCATGCTGACACAGGATCAAGTCTGGCATGACTCTCAGGATATCAACTACCGATCGCCCGTCGGGGCGGCAGAAGCGGGATCGAAAGTCAGGATGAGTCTGCGCCTGCGCACGAAAGAGGGAATCCGTCAGGTCATCCTGCGCTGCTGGCAGGACCAGACGGGTGAGTATCTCATCCCTCTGGAGACGAAGGATGACCCATTCCAGGAGGAACATCTCTACAGCGGCTGGCTGCCGCTGCCAGAAAAGGGAGGCCTCGTCTGGTATTACTTCATCATCTCGATGGAGGATGGCACCTGGTACTACGGCAACAATCCGGAACAGCTCGGCGGCATGGGCACGCTCTACGACCATGTGCCGCCTTCGTTCCAGATCACGGTGTTCAACAAGGGCGCCAAGACGCCGGACTGGTTCAAGCACGCCGTCATGTACCAGATCTTCCCGGATCGCTTCTCGCGCGAGGGAAACACCATCATCGAGAAGAAGGGCGCGGTCTTCCATGCCTGCTGGCAGGATGATCCGTGCTACTACAAGGACCCCGACACGAAGGAAATCGTCGCCTACGATTTCTTCGGCGGCAATCTCAAGGGCATCGAGAAGAAGCTCGACTACCTCAAAGACCTCGGCATCTCAGTCATCTACCTGAACCCGGTCTTTGAGTCGGAGAGCAACCATCACTACGACACAGGCGATTACCATAAGATCGACCCAATCCTCGGCTCGAACGAGGACTTCCGCCATCTCGTCGACACGGCGAAGGCGAAGGGCATCCGCATCATCCTCGACGGTGTCTTCAGCCACACGGGCAGCAACAGCCGCTACTTCAACCGCGAGGGCCAGTACAATACGATCGGCGCGTTCCAGTCGCCGGATTCCCCGTATTACGAGTGGTACAACTTCCGCAACTTCCCGTACGAGTACGAGAGCTGGTGGAATTTCTCCACGCTGCCGGACGTCAAGGAGACGACGCCATCCTACATGGACTTCATCATCTACGACAAGGACAGCGTCATGCACCACTGGATGAAGGAGGGCATCGCGGGCTGGCGCCTCGACGTCATCGACGAGCTGCCGGCAGCCTTCTCGCAGGCCTTCTTCGCGGAGCTCAAGAAGACGGATTCCGATGCTGTCATGATTGGCGAGGTCTGGGAGGATGCGTCTCACAAGGTCGCCTACGGTGTGCCGCGCGAGTACCTCTGCGGCCAGGAGATGGACTCGGCCATGAACTACCCGTTCCGTCAGATTCTCTTTGACTTCCTGCTCGGCCGCACGGATGCCAGGATGAGCCTGCGCCGCTTCGAGAGCCTGCGCGAGAATTACCCGCGTGAGAATTTCTACGCGATGATGAACCTCATCGGCAGTCACGATGTGGAGCGCGCCATCACGGTGCTCGGCGAGGAGCCGTTCTACGACGGCATGCCGGCCATCGAGCAGTCGCGCGCACGCCTGTCGGACGACCAGTACAATCTCGGCATGGCGCGCCTCTTCATGGCGGCGCTCTGGCAGATGACGTACCCCGGCGTGCCGTGCGTCTACTACGGCGATGAGATCGCGATGCAGGGCTTCAAGGACCCGTACAACCGCCGCCCCTACGACTGGGAGCACGGCGACACGTACGTCAGGAGCCGTTACGAGCGCATGATCCGCGTGCGCAATGAGCACACGGCCCTGCAGACAGGCGAGCTCCTGCCGCTCTACGCCGAGGGCGACGTCATGGCCTTCGCGCGCCTCGTGCGCGGCGGCCGCGATGTCTTCGGCGAGCCCGCGAAGGACGAGTGCTTCATCCCGCTCTTCAACCGGAGCCTCAAGGAGAAGAAGACCGTCACTCTGCAGGTTGGCGACTTCGCGGACGGCGTCTTTGCCGATGCCTTCCATCCCGAGACGCGCTTCACGGTCGAGAACGGCCAGCTGACGGTCACATTGCTGCCGCTCAAGGGCTTCCTCCTGCAGAACATCCCGCCTGAGCACCGTTACAAGCATGAGGCTGGCGTCCTGCTGCACCCGACGTCGCTGCCGTCGAAATACGGTGTCGGCGACTTCGGCAAGGAGGCATACCGCTTCGTCGACTTCCTCGAAGAAGCGGGCCAGCACGTCTGGCAGATCCTGCCGCTCGGCCCGGTCGGCTTCAGCTATTCGCCGTACCAGTCCCCGTCGGCCTTTGCGGGCAACCCGCTGCTCATCGACATCGACGAGCTCGTCGAGAAGGGCTGGCTCAGCAAGCAGGAGGCCAAGGTCACTTACGCGGACTTCGACTCGTCGGCCGACTTCGAGCCGGCGCGCACGTTCAAGAACAAGTGCCTGCGCAAGGCACATGAGGCATTCCAGCGCGATGCAGCGGCCCAGGCGGACTACGAGGCATTCTGCTGCAAGGAAGCCTACTGGCTCGACGACTACGCGCTGTTCGAGGCGGCGAAGCGGGACTTCGACAACAAGGGCTGGATGGACTGGCCGGAGAACATCAAGAAGCGCGAGCCTGCCGCTCTCGCCTCGCTTAAAAAGCGCCTGGCTGAGGACATCGCGCTGCAGAAGTTCATGCAGTACCTTTTCCACCGCCAGTGGCAGCGCCTGCACGACTACGCGAAGGAGAAGGGCATCCGCATCATGGGCGACATGCCGATTTTCCTCGCGCAGGACAGCGCCGATGTCTGGGCGAACCAGCAGCTCTTCGACCTCAACGCGGATGGCACGGCCCATACGGTTGCGGGCGTACCGCCTGACTATTTCAGCGCGACGGGACAGCTCTGGGGCAATCCGCAGTACGACTGGCAGGCCATGAAGGCCGAGAACTACGCCTGGTGGAAGAAGCGCTTCCAGAAGCTCTACGAGATGGTGGACATCGTGCGCATCGACCACTTCCGCGGCTTCGAGTCGTACTGGGAGGTCGATGGCAAGGCGAAGAACGCCATCAAGGGCCGCTGGCTGCCGGGACCGGGCAAGCCGTTCTTCGATGAGGTGCGCCGCACTCTCGGCGACCTGCCCATCGTGGCGGAAGACCTTGGCATCATCACGCCGGAGGTCGAGAAGCTCCGCGACGACTGTGGCTTCCCGGGCATGAAGGTGCTCGAGTTCACGCTCTATCTCAATCACCAGCACCGCCTGAGCACCGTCGTGCCGGAGAACAGCATCGTCTACACGGGCACGCACGATAACAACACGCTCGTCGGCTGGCTCAAGGACGAGATCACGCCGTCCCTGCGCAAGGCCATCGCGGACCTCGTGCGCGCGGATGTGCGCAAGCCCGAGGAGATCGCCAGCCACCTCGTCGGCTTTGCCTATGCTTCGAATGCACGCCTCGCCGTCGTCCCGATGCAGGATCTCCTGCAGCTCGACGGCAGTGCGCGCATGAACACACCGGGCACGTCAGAGGGCAACTGGAGATGGTGCATGCGCCCTGGCGACCTCGAGAAGGTCGACGTGGCAAAGCTCCACGAGCTCGCCGTCCGCACGGGCCGCGCTTGATTGCTGCTTGTTGATTGACGACTTGTATATGCATAGAACGAAAATAACGGGCTTCATCCTGGAAAGGATGGGCTCGTTATTTTCATTTTCATGTTTTTGTGGTATCCTAGAATCGTATGTTTTCAGCAGTCTGAATACCGGCAAGATAGAAGGTGTTTTCCATGATTGATATCCCAGCCAACTGGATGGAGAAGATCCAGAATATCGACTGGTCGAAGGTCCAGGAGTCCGTCAAGGACTACGGCCCGGCCATCAAGGTGCTGCAGCAGACCTGGTCCAAGGAATCGCTGCTCGAGATCAGCCAGGGCAAGCTGTTCGTGCCGGACTCCGTCATCAACGAGGCCATTGCCAAGAAGATACCGGAGGGCGGCTCGGTCACGGGCGTTACTTTGACGTCGCATGCCAACGGGCGCCTCGACATCCGCGCGGAGACGAAGAAAGTCGGTCCGGTCGAGCTGTCGGGCGAGATCCAGGAGTTCGTTCATAATGGCGACACGTCGTACATGAAGTACCGCGTGCGTAGCCGCAACATCCCCGAGCACGGGCTGATGTCGTGGGTCTTCTCGCGCGTCTCGCTCGCCATGGCGGAGCGCATGGTCGGCCATGTGGAGCTCTCGGAGGATTTGCCGATTTCCATCCGCCACAACACGGTCACGGTCGACTACAGCAAGGTGCTCGCGGAGTCGGATTTTGGCAAGACGGAGTATCAGGGGCACCGGCTCATGGACATGCTGGAGATTGAGGGCGCCAAGCCCAAGGACGGCGGCATCGAGTTCGACACGAAGCTCAATGTCTCGGATGATGTCAAGAAAGCGCTGATGGCCGTACTGGTCGATCAGATGGATTGATGATGGACAAGAGGGGAGAGATTTTTTGAGAAAGCAGATCGTGGCACTCGCAGCAGTGCTCTGCACATTGGCCGTGACGCTGACTGGCATGCCAGAAGCCGCGGCTCACCACAAGAATGAACAGAAAGTAGAGAAGATCCTCTACATCCCGCACGACAACCGCCCTATTTCGGACAAGCAGACGGCGGAAGTCATCAGCAAGCTCGGATATGAGGTCGTCGTGCCGCCGGACAATATGCTCGGCAGCCGCACGGACCTCGGCCATCCGGATGAGCTCTGGGACTGGCTCAAGCAGAATGCCCAGGATGCGGATGCAGCTGTCATCTCGTCGGACTCGATGCTCTACGGCAGCCTCGTCGGCTCGCGCAAGCACGAGTACTCGAAGAAAGAAGTGCTCGAGCGCGCCGACCGCTTCCAGTCGTTCCGCAAGGAGCACCCGAAGATGGAGCTCTACGTCTTTGGTTCCATCATGCGCACGCCGCGCTCGGGTGAGGCATCCGGCCATGAGGAGCCGGGCTACTACCGCAACTACGGCGCGGATATCTTCCGCTACACGGTCCTCAAGGACAAGGAGGAGATGGAGGGGCTGACGCGCCGCGAGAAGAAGGAGTACGACTTCCTGCAGCGCCTGATCCCGAAGGCATCGCTCTCGGACTGGATGGGCCGCCGCGAGAAGAACTTCGCGGCCAACGAGAAGATGATCCAGCTGACGCGCGGCAATACGTTCAACTACTTCGTGCTGGGCCGCGACGACAACGCGCCGTACTCGCAGACGCACCTGGAGAGCCGCCATCTCGCGGCAGAGGGCAAGGACCTCGGCAAGACGCGCTTCCAGGCCATGGCCGGCATCGATGAGATTGGCATGCTGATGCTCACGCGCGCTGTCAACGACATGCGCCGCGATGTGCCTTTTGTCTACGTCCGCTACAATTGGGGCAAGGGCGAATTCACGATCCCGTCGTATTCCGACGAGAAGATTGGCGATTCGATCGCCTCGGCCATCACGGCGGCGGGCGGCATGCAGGTCAAGTCGCCTGAGAAAGCCGACCTCGTGCTGACAGTCAACACGAATCCGAACGGCAAGACGTACGAGGCCAACGACCGCGCTAACGACGGTACGCCGCGCGAGGGCACGAAGTACTTTGCCGACATCGTCAGCGACTACGTCAGCAAGGGCTACCCGGTCGGCATCGCCGACATCGCTTACGCCAACGGCTCGGACAACGCCTTGATGGACGAGCTGCGCGACCGCGGCCTGCTCTTCAAGCTGCGCGCCTACGCCGGCTGGAACACGCCAACGAACAGCACGGGCTTCGTCATCGGCGAGGGCATGCTGGCCAAGCACATGAAGGATGAGGCCGTCGACGACCTGCTGCTCACGCGCTACCTCGACGACTGGGCTTATCAGGCCAATGTGCGCAACACGATCGCGCGCCAGCTGACCTGGCTGCGCGGCGATGGCGTCTACGGCAGCCTCGATTCCAAGACGGATGCCGTGGCCACGCGCTCCGAGCGCATGCTCACGCGCTTCGTGGAGGACAACCTGCCGCCAATCGACTCGCTGGCACATATCGAAGTGCGCTTCCCTTGGAACCGCATGTTCGAGTCCGACATCATCCATACGGCGGATGAACCGGTCGATATTGCGTACTTCCCGAAGAACCGCAACTGATTTAGGCATTCAAAAAAAACGCCTCGCAAGCAGCTGAAGGGCTGCCTGCGGGGCGTTTTTGTGTGCTCGTGCGAGGTCAGGTGCGGGGCTTGCCGGCCGTGATGACCGCGAGGCCGCGCGCTTCGAGCGCAGCGACATCGTCCGGTGAGACATCGGCATCCGTATAGATGGACCGTATGTTTTCATAGGGGAAGATCAGCTCAGAGGCATCGCGGTGGAATTTGATGGACTCCGTCAGCACGATGATGCCGCGGGCCTGCGCGGCCATGGCCTGAGCGGCCTCGATGCGCAGGTGGTCGCTGCTCTTGACGCCGCTCTCATCCATGCCGTCGATGCCGATGAAGAACTTGTCCACTTTGAAGTTGCGGGCACAGAGTCCGACGAGCGGACCGACCATGACCTGCGACTCATTCTGGTAGCTGCCGCCAAGCAGGATGATGCGGGTGCCGCTGATCTTGCGCACAAAATTCGCGATGAAGGCGGAGTTCGTGATGATGGTCGTGTGACGGCCGCGCGCGCAGAGCTCTTCGGCGAGAAGCGTGCAGCAGCTGCCGGACTCGATCATGACGGTCTCACCGGGCTGGACGCAGCGGGCGGCGCGCTCGGCGATGCGGCGCTTGTTCTCGTAGTGGAAGGAGAGATGATGGCCGATGTCATCGCTGGACACCATGCAGGCATAGCCGTGCTCGCGCTTTAGGAGGCCCTGGTGGGCGAGCATGTTGAGGTCCTTGCGGATCGTGACCTCGGAGACGCCGAGCGCGGCGGAGAGTTCCGTGACGGCCATGCGTCCATTCTGGCAGATGAGATCGAGGAGTTTCGTATGACGGGGATGCATCGGATTCGTTCCTTTCGACAAAGAAAACTCCCCCTGCGGCAGGCAAAGGGAGTTTTTTCGGGCAATGATCAGGCGTTTTCCTTGCGGAATTTCTCCATGAACTCGGCGAGAGCGATAGCGCCCTCATACGGCATCGCGTTGTAGATCGAAGCGCGCATGCCGCCGACGCTGCGGTGGCCCTTGACGCCGCTGAGCTGATGCGTGAGTGCCTCGGCGACGAACTTCTTCTCGAGTTCCTCGCTCGGCAGGCGGAAGGTGACGTTCATGAACGAACGGCTCTCCTTGTCTGCATGGCCGCGGTAGAATCCGTCGGAATTGTCGATGGCATCGTAGACGACCTTTGCCTTGCGCTCGTTGCGGCGTGCCATCTCCTCGAGTCCGCCCTGTGCCTTGATCCAGGCTGCGACCTTGCCGACCATGTAGATGCAGAAAGCCGGCGGCGTGTTGTAGAGCGAATCCTTCTTGTAGAACGTGCTGTAGCGGAACATCGTCGGAAGTTTCTCCGGGCTCTTCTCGAGCAGGCTCTTCTTGGCGACGACGAGCACGACGCCAGCCGGTCCGAGGTTCTTCTGGACGCCAGCGTAGATGAAGTCGAACTTGTGGAAGTCGACAGGACGCGAGAGCATGTCAGAGGACATGTCGGCAAAGAGCGGCACGCCGTTCGTCTCCGGGACGTAGTGATACTCCGTGCCGTAGATCGTGTTGTTGTAGCAGACATGGACATAAGCTGCATTCGGGTCAATCTTGAGCTCGTCCTGCTGCGGTACGTGATGGTAGCCAGTCTCCTTGCTCGAAGCGATGATCTCACCGACGCCGAGATGCTCGGCTTCTTTGTAGGCCTTCTCGGCGAAGCTGCCGGAGAGCACATAGCTGCCCGGATGTTCTTTCGTCGCGTAGTTCAGCGGGATCATCGCGAACTGCTGGCTCGCACCGCCCTGGCAGAAGAGCACTTCGTAGTCATCGCCGAGGCCCATGAGGTCCTTGATGTCCTGCTTCGCCTTCTCGTGGACCGCTGCATACTGTGGTGCGCGATGGCTGATCTCCAGGATGGACATCCCGCTGTTGTTGAAATTCAGGAACTCTGCCTGTGCTTCCTTGAGTACCTCGAGTGGCAGCGTTGCCGGACCCGGGTTGAAATTGTAGACGCGACCTGCTTCCATGAAAAAACCTCCCAAAACGTATAGAATCCTCTAGATCGTGCTGTCTTTCAGCTTTTGAGACGCCTGCTCCTTCAGGTTTTCCTCAGTTTGTCCATTCGTTGTGGACAAGCGGCGTTTTTTATATTCTAGCGCGAAAAAAACAGAAAAGCAAGCAGAAAAATAAAAGCTGTTTTTTCTGAGCAGACACTTGACGGCTGAAAATGGATGGCCTATAATACATTTATGCACCGAAAGTGCAGGATACGAAAATACGCAAAGGCGAAGATGGGGAAGCCGAAGAAGAGGCCTTCAAAGAGAGCTGGCGGCTGGTGTGAGTCAGCAAGGCCATTCGAGGTTCCGCCCCGGAGCAGCTGATGAAAGTCAGACGGGTATGCCCGTTACAGCATCGAGAGAGAGGCTTTGCCTCACTTGGGTGGCACCACGGAATCGAGCGTTTCGTCCCAAATCGGGACGGGCGCTTTTTTTGTTATCTGGTTGATGGACAAGGAGAGAAGAACCATGAAGGTATTAGCAGCAGATGGTATTTCGCCGAAAGGCATTGAACTCTTGCAGAAGGAATTCGAGGTCGTCGTCAAGGACAAGCTCCCGGCTGAGGAGCTCCTCGAGATCATCCCGGACTTCGACGCACTGATCGTGCGCTCGGCCTCGAAGGTCACGGCGGAAGTCATCGCGCGTGCCAAGAAGCTCAAGATCATCGGCCGCGCCGGCGTCGGCGTCGACAACATCGACATCCCGGCCGCGACGGCCAAGGGCATCATCGTCATCAACTCCCCGGGCGGCAACACGATTGCGGCAACGGAGCACACGATGGCCATGATGCTCGCGATGTCCCGCAATATCCCGATCGCCAATGAGACGATGCATAAGGGCGAGTGGAACCGCAAGAAGTACGTCGGCGTCGAGCTGCGCGGCAAGACACTCGGTGTCGTCGGCATGGGCCGCATCGGCTCGGGCGTGGCGAAGCGCGCGATGGCCTTCGACATGAATGTGCTCGCCTACGATCCCTATATTAATGAAGAGCGCGCCAAAGCGCTCGGCGTCAAGGTCGCGACGTTCGACGAGGTCATCGAGAACTCCGATTTCATCACGGTGCACATGCCGCTGACGAAGGAGACGAAGGGCATGATCGCGATGGAGCAGATGAAGAAGATGAAGCCGGGCGTTCGCCTCGTCAACTGCGCGCGCGGCGGCATCATCGATGAGGCGGACCTCGCCGAGGCACTCAAGCAGGGCCTCGTCGCAGCCGCTGCCATCGATGTCTACACGAGCGAGCCGCCGGCAGAGAAGGGCAATCCGCTGCTCGAGGCACCGAACATCGTGCTGACGCCGCATCTCGGCGCATCGACGGTCGAAGCGCAGATCGGCGTTTCGGTCGATGTCGCGAAGGGCATCATCGCAGCACTGCACGGTGAGCCTGTTGCGACGGCTGTCAACATGGCGCCTGTATCCCCGCAGGTCATGCGCGTCATCGCGCCGTACCTCACGCTCGCCGAGCGCCTCGGCGGCACGGTCGTCGGCCTTGCCGACGGTCCGATCGAGTCGGTTGAGGTCACCTACAACGGTGAGATCACGGAGGTCAACACGGGCCTCTTGACGACGGCTGTCATCAAGGGCATCCTCAACCCGGTCATGGAGAACGAGGTCAACTACGTCAATGCGCCGGGCCTCGCCAAGGAGCGCGGCATCAAGGTGTCGGAGCGCAAGGAGCGCGCTTCCGAGGACTTCGCCAACCTCATCACGGTCGATGTCGTGGCCGGCGGCAAGAAGCTCTCCGTACAGGGTACGCTGTTTGGCACGCAGGGCCGCATCGTCCGCATCAATGACTTCCGCGTCGACGTCGATCCGCATGCGCGCATCCTGATCTGCCCGCACATCAACCGCCCGGGCGTCATCGGCACGGTCGGCACGCTGCTCGGCGGCAATGGCGTCAACATCTCGGCCATGCAGGTCGGCACGACGGAGGAAGAGGGCAAGAACCTCATGGTCTTGACGGTCGACAATGATATCCCGGCTGCGCTTCTCGAGACGGTCAAGGCGCTCGACGGCATCTTCGATGCCAAGCTCGTCAACTTCTACGAGATCTGAGACATACATCCTATATATAGGAAGATAAATAAAAGCCTGTTGCAACTGCAACAGGCTTTTTTGTGTCCGTGTCTCGTTATTTCGTTGTCTCAGTGGAGTTCGAGCTCCGTCTCGCCGCGTATCTTCTTGCCGGGCAGGAAGAGGGAGAGAACGAGCGCGGCGAGGACGGGCAGGAGCCAGGCGAGGCTGCTCTCGTGAAGCGGCAGACTCTTTATGATGGCGCCAGCCCAGCCGAGCCCTGCGAACTGGTGCAGGATGTCGATGGCCGAGATCAAGGCGGCCACGGCGACCGTCAGGCGCATGCCGGTGCGCGAGAGCGCCGCGAACTTGTTGAGGATCGTCATGATGACGATCGTGATGGCAATCGGGTAGATGAAGAGCAGGATGGGAAGCGAGACCTTGATGATCTCGTTGAGGCCGAGGTTGGCGAGCAGCAGGCTGACGAGGCTGACGAGCGTCGCGTACTTCTGGTACGACATGATGGGGAATTCCTCGTAGAAGAAGGTCGAGACGGCGGCAATGAGGCCGACGGTCGTCGTGAAGCAGGTCAGCGTGACCATGACGGCGAGGAAGTACATGCCGGCAGGGCCGAAGAGCGCGAGCGACGACTGGGACAGCACGTAGGCGCCGAGGTTGATGTGCGCATCGCCGTAGACTTCCGGCGGGATCGGGAAGTGGTTGCCGAGCAGCGCAAGCCCGAGGTAGAGCGCGCCCATGAGGACGGCGACGGCGAGGCCCGCCATCCAGACGCTCGTGTAGTGCTCGCGCGCCGAGTGAAAGTGGATGCGGTGCATCTCGTTGAGCGCGAGGATGCAGAAGGCGAACGAGGCGAGCGTGTCCATCGTGTTGTAGCCCTCGATGAATCCCGTGCCGAAGGCCGAGACGCTGTACTTGCCGAGCGGCTCAGCGAGGCTCGTCGTGGTATAGGAAAAGAGTCCTGTGAGCATCAGGATGACGATGAGCAGTGCGAACATCGGCGTCAACACCTTGCCAAGGCGCGCGAGAAGCTTCGTCGGCGTGATGGCCAGCCACCAGGCAAAGGCGAAGTAGACGATCGTGAAGAGTGCGAGCGGCAGCGTGCCGTCGCCCGTGATCGGCAGGACGCCAATCGAAAACGATGTGGCTGCCGTGCGCGGGATGGCCATGAGCGGGCCAATCGATAGGTAGATGAGCGCGAGCAGCAGCAGCGAGAACGCCGGCGAGATCTTCTGGTTCATCTCGGCGCGGAAGCCGCCGGGATTGAACGTGCCGATGATCAGCGCGATGACCGGCATGCCGATGCCAGAGAGCAGGAAGCCGAGGATGGCGGGTGTGAACATGCTGCCTGATTCAAAGCCGAGAGACGGCGGGAATATCAGATTGCCTGCGCCGAAAAACATGCCGAAGAGCATGAGGCCAATCTGGAGGCCATTCTTGAACATAGGAAAACCCCTTTCTTTTTACGGGATATACGTGAAGCCATAAAGCGGCGACTCGTCTATTCTACGGAGTTTTCTCAGATATGTCAATTCTGTATGGACAAATCGAGTATTTTGTGGTAAATACAGCTCAATTTACAATAATATGTACATCGTGATATTCTGCATCATGTATACACATATAAAATAATCATATAATTCAAGAAACATATTTTAAAGTATACACGCATACAATTTGCAATACATGTAAACCTGCGCTATAATAAATCCACGGATGGAGGAATGACGTATGTATACAAAAGATATGCTTGTAATGAGAATAAAGTTGATTGCTCTTAGCCAGATTCGCAATATCGAAGATTCTGTAAAAAAGAATCCAATGGCTTACCGCAAAGACACAATCGAATACTGCGAAGCGATGCATGCAATCATTGAAGCCATGTCTATGGCACGCCTGACGCGCATCGTCGTTCCAATCTACGAGAACTATGAGGAGATGGGCATGGCCGATGACTGCTATGTGGCGGATTCGCTCATGATGATCGTCCTCGCACTCTATCAGACGGAGATCGGCGAGGAGACCATCTACGATATCGGCTGGACGAGCTACCTGGAAGATTACTTCCGCGTGCGCGCCGCTATTGCCTGACTGTTTTTAACCGCTATCATTTTTCTCATCGATTATGAATAGAAGACTCCTGCTCAGGCAGGAGTTTTTTTTATTGGGGGCGAATGTTTTTAACAGGGATACACTTGTCTGTAATCTATCTGTCGAAGGAGGCGATTGTTTTGCCGATGTACCGCAAATCCCTGCTGATCCTGCTGCTGATTCTCATCGCAGTGGCCGGCGGCACGTATTATGGATGCTACACGCAGGAGAAGGAAGCTGTCCAGCTCGATGTGGCGGCCAATCCCGCCGTGCAGCAGGGCGGCACGGAAAAGGGTGCTGAGATCACGGTCTACGTGACGGGCGCCATCAACAAGCCGGGCGTCGTGACCGTAAAGGAAGGGGCGCGCACGGCCGATGCCGTCAATGCCTGTGGCGGCCTGTTGCCGACGGCCGACGCGGAGAAGGTCAACATGGCGCAGGTGCTCAAGGACGGACAGCAGGTTCGCGTGCCGGAAAAGGCGGGGGCTGAGACAGCCGCTGCCGCGAAGTCGGGCAATGCGAATCCGGCGGCCAAGTCCAGTCCGTCATCGAAAGCAGCGCCGTCGGGACCGGTCAACATCAACACGGCCAGCGCCGAAGAGCTCGACACGCTGCCCGGCATCGGTCCGGCCATGGCACAGCGCATCATTGAGTTCCGCGAGACGGAGGGTGCCTTTACGGCCATCGAGGACATCAAGAAGGTCAAGGGCATCGGCGAGGCGAAGTTCGAGAAGATGAAGGACAAGATCTGCATCTGAGCCGTCCGAGAGTGGAATCGTGAGAGGGAACTGCTATGAAGACAGGACAACATCCCGTGCTCTTCCTCTTTGCCGCGCTGCTGATGCTGGCTGCGGGCATCTGTCTTGCCATGCTGTGGGGCGAGACGATTTCCCTTGCCTGGGGCGGGCTGGCCATCCTGCTCGTCTTAGCGCTCGTTCTGCTCTGGCGCAAGAGCCCGCTCTGTGCTCTGACCGTCCTGCTGCTCTTCCTCGTGCTCGGCACGATTCGCCTGCAGGCCATGCTCGCATTGCCGCCAACGGACATCGCTGCCTTTGCGGGCACGGAGGTCAAGTTCAGCGGCACGATAGTGGATGAGCCGCGCTGGACGCCATCCGTCCTGCCAGATGGCAGCCGCATCTACAAGGTGCGCTATCTCATGGCGGTGGAGCAGGTGAAAGAGCCTCGTGCGGATTGGCAGAAGGCCTCGGGGAAGTGCTATCTCTATGCGAGAGCGAAGGCTTTGCCAGAGCAACCCGCGCGCATCGGCGATGCCGTGCAGGCTTCGGGCAAGGTCCGCCTGCCGCGCGGCTATCAGAATCCCGGTCAGCTCGACACGAATCTCCTGCTGCGCGTCGATGGCATCACAGCAGGTATCGTAGCGGGCAAGAGCGGCGTCAAAATCGAGCCGAGGGACGGCCATGAATTCCGGCGCTTCATCGCTGCGGTGCGCGCGCACTACCGCGAGGGCATGGAGCACGCCATGCCAAAAGAAGACGCTGCGGCAGTCTTTGCCATGCTGTTTGGCGGCTATGAGGGCTTGGAGGAGGAACTCGTCGCGGATTTCCAGGCGACGGGCATCGTGCACATCCTGTCCGTCTCGGGCTCGCACATCAGCCTGATCGCGGCCGTCATGGCCTGGCTTGCCGCGCTCCTGCGCCTGCCGCGCGCCATCTCGGCTGCACTCGTGCTCAGCTGCATCGCGTTCTACAGCATCCTCGCGGGCTGCGTGCCGCCGGTCATCCGCTCGGCCATCATGGGCGGACTTACTTTTCTCGCGCTGGCGCTTGGCCGCGAGCGCGAGTCGCGCTACATCCTGCTCTTGACGGGCCTCTTGATGCTGCTCTGGAATCCGCTGCTGCTCTTCCACATCAGCTTTGAGCTCTCGTATCTGGCGACGGCGGGCCTCATCTTCTTAGCACCCGTCTTCCGCGCCTGGCTGCGCGCCCGCAGTCTGCCGGATGCCATCGCGATGAATCTGGCTATCACGCTTTCGGCACAGCTCGCGACGCTGCCCGTGCTCGCCTGGTACTTCGGACAGGTGTCGCTCTCGGCTCTGCTCGCGAACCTGCTCGTCGTGCCCATCCTCGAGTTCATCATCATCTTCGGGCTCTTCGCGGGGCTTCTGGCTTTCCTGCTGCCATTTTTCGGCCACATCATCTTCGCCATGACGAGCCTGATGCTGGGACTCGCAGCGGAGCTCGTGCACATGCTCGCAAGGCTGCCGGGCGGCATCGTCTATGTCGCGGCGATGGCATGGCCGACGGCCGTGCTCTACTACCTTGCGCTGGGCACGCTGCTGCTCGGAGAAGAGCAGCGCGAATGGCTGCGGACCCGCCTCACGCCCTGGCGTCGGCCGGCGTTCGCATTGTTCCTCGTGTTGGCGGCTTCCATCCCGCTTTACCGTGCAGTCACGCCGGACCGCCTTGCCGTCCACTTCATCGATGTGGGGCAGGGCGATGCCGCGCTCGTCGTGACGCCAGCGGGCAGGGCGCTGCTCTTTGACACGGGTGGCACGCGCGAGGGCGGTTTCGATGTCGGCGCGAGGGTTGCCGTGCCATATCTGCTGCATCATGGGATCCGCGAGGTCGCGGCCGTCTTTCTGACGCATGCGCATGAGGACCACGCGCAGGGCTGCGGCAGCATCCTGCAGAAGCTGCCCGTCGGCGCGGTCTACACGGCGGGCGAGGGCACGGCTGCCTATGCGCGCAGCATGGGCCTGAGCGATGCCAGCCCGCTCTTGCAGAAATTCCATGCGGCGAGAGAGGGGGAGACCATGACGGTCGACGGCGTCAAGGTGGAGGTGCTGTTCGCCCCGCCCGCGCCGGAAGACGGCGGCACGGGCAACGAGGTGTCGAACGTCTATCGCGTCTCGTACGGCAGGGCGCAGTTCCTCTTCACGGGCGATCTCGTCAAAGAGCAGGAAGTGAAGCTCGTCGCGTCTGGCTGCGACATCCGCGCGAGCGTCCTCAAGGCCGGCCATCACGGCTCGGCGACGTCGAGCTCGCTGGCCTTCCTCGAGGCGGTCGGACCGCGCTACGGCGTCTTCTGCGTCGGTTACGGGAATGCGTTCGGTCATCCGAAGCCGGAGGTCCTGCGCCGCTATGAGGAGCAGGGCATCGGCATCCTGCGCACGGACCGCGATGGCGCCATCGTCTTCGAGACGGATGGCGAGAAACTGTGGCTGCACACGTATGCAGGATCATGACAAGAGATACGAGGTGAAGGGAATGGAATTTGCAGAACTGAATCCGGCCCAGCGCGAGGTGGTGGAGGATTTGACGGACAACATCCTGCTGCTTGCGCCGGCCGGCACGGGCAAGACGAATACGCTGGCCTGCCGCATTGCCAATATATTGACGGAGGGCAGGGCCGAGCCGGAGGAGATCCTCTGCCTGACCTTCACCAACAAGGCCTGCCGCGAGATGAAGGAGCGCATCGTCCTGCGCGCGGGCGAGGGCGGGCGGCGCGTGCTTGTCCGGACGTTCCACGGCTTCTGCTACGATGTCATCAAGACGGAGGCCAAGCGCCACTCCGACCTCTTTGCGGACTTCACGATCTTCGACGAGGCGGACTGCCTTGCCATCATCCGGGACCTTCTGTCGGAGGACTGGCCCGTCCGCTCGGTCCAGTCGCTGATCGCGCTCTTGAAGGAGGTGCGGACGGCCTACGGCTTCCAGACGGAGGACGCAGAGGCCGACTACAAGGCGGCCCTGCAGAAGCTCATGGCCGAAGACCCTGCCGCGGTCCGGAAACTCGCCGTCACGGAGCACTACCAGTTCTACCGCCAGCTCTTCGAGTCCTGGCAGGTCTGGGGGCCGACGATTGCCGCGCGCTACGACGCGCGCCTGCACGATGTGCACGGCCTCGACTTCACGGACCTCATCGTGCAGGCGGAGGCGCTCTTCGCGCAGGAGGACATCGCGGTCAAGTGGGCGCGCCGCTTCCTCTACATCAATATCGATGAGGTGCAGGACACGAGCGAGCTCGAATACCGCATCCTCTCGCGCATCTTCGGCAGCAGCCGCCTATTGCTCTGCGGCGATTACTTCCAGACCATCTACGAGTGGCGCGGCTCGCATCCTGAGGTCGTGCTGCGCGCCTATCAGCGGGACTGGCAGCCGCGGCGCATCGTGCTGACGGAGAATTACCGCTCGACGCAGGTCCTCTTGAGCGCCTCGTACCGGTGGCTGCGCCGCAATTTCCCGGAGCGCGTCTCGGCGCTCTACCCCGACGGCATCCACGCGGTCAGCGCCGAGCACGGTCTGCCCATCGTCCTCAAGGGCGCCGTGAGTTTTCCCGAAGAAGCGCAGTGGATCTACTACAAGATCCAGCAGCTGCCCATCACGGACTATGGCCGCGTCTGCATCCTGACGCGCAGCAACCGCTACAATAAGGACCTCTCCCTGTACTTCCGCAACCTCGGCTGCCATCTGCCCGAGGCGGAAAGGCTGCCTTTCATGCTGCTCGATGAGATCAAGTTCTTCCGGCGGCAGGAGGTCAAGGATGTGCTGGCTTTCCTCCGCCTTGTCGTCAATCCGCACGATGCAGCGAGCTTCGTGCGCGTGCTCAACCGCTTCGGCAAGGGCATCGGGCCTGGCACGATACGCAAGATCTCGCAGGAAGCCTACCGTCGGGCGGGCATCCGCATCACGGATTACCTCGACGAGGATGCGCGGCGCACGGGCGACCCGTTTGCCGTGCTCTTAGAGGCATTCGAGGCAGAAAACATCGTCGTCTTCGATGTCGAGGCGACGGGCGTCGACCCGACGCGCGACGAGATCATCCAGATTGCAGGCCTTAGGCTCGGCAGGGACGGGAAGGCCAAGGCGGAGTTCAAGCGCCTCTTGCGGGCCCGTCGCTCGGTCGGGGACAGCTATCGTGTCCACAAGATCAGCGACGCGATCCTGCAGCGAGAGGGCGAGGAGCCGGAGGCTGTCCTGCGCGAATTCTGCGCCTTTGCCGAGGGGGCCGTCATCGTCGGCCACAATGTTACGTACGACCTCAGCATCCTCGGCAGCGAGCTCGCGCGCCTCGGCCTGCCGCCGCTCTCATACCAGCGCTATTACGATACGCTCGACATCTTCCGCCGCTTCTATCCGAACCTGCCCAACCACAAGCTCGAATACCTCGGAGAGTTCTGCAAGGTCTCGCACCGCTCCACGCACGATGCCATGGATGATGTCTGTGCGACGGCGGAGATTCTCACGTATGCCATCGAGAAGAACATCCGTCCGCATGCAGGCGAGCGGCGGGAATTCATGGCGAAGTGGCAGGATGTCTTCGAGGGGCTCGCGGGCTGCGTCAGCGGCTTCCGGCGCGAGGCGGAGAGGATGCGCCCGTGGCAACTGCTCGCCAAGATCGTCGTGGACATCGGCATCGACGCATATTACCGCAGGCGCGGCGAAGAACAGCGCATCGAGAACCTGCGCGACCTCTTCCGCCAGGCGCGCGCAATGGACGAGAAGGAGGTGCGCCCACTCGATGCTCTGACGCGCTTCCTCAATTACGTGACGCTCTCCAACACGAACCTCGATGCTGTGACGAAGAAACAGCAGATCCCCATCGTCACGATCCATCAGGCCAAGGGCGCGGAGTTCGACTACGTCTTCGTCGCAGGCCTGCAGGAGGGGACGTTCCCAGGGCCGCAGGCGGAGAAGAACGAGAGCATGGCAGAAGAAGCGCGCCTCTTCTACGTGGCCATCACGCGGCCCAAGGTGCAGCTCTTCCTCTCCTGGTGTCAGACGCAGCACGGCCATTACACGCACATGAGCCGTTTCCTGCGCGACCTGCCGCGCGAGTACGTGCAGAATGAGTGATTTGCTGGAATTATACTTCTTTTTTAACTACTATGTACATTACAGTGTGCTTATAGTATAATTTTCTCAGAGGGGCTTCATGTGTAACATTGTAAGCCTCTATGGGGATTCTCAAATGGAAAGGAAGGGGTTGTTTTGGCTGATATGAAACAGTATGTCGCAGATGTGCTCGCGAGCATCGAGCAGAAGGACCCGGAGCAGAAGATGTTCCACGATACAGTATCGGAAGTGTTCTCGAGCATCGTCCCGGTCCTCGAGGCGCATCCGGAGTATAAAGAAGCGAAGATCTTGGAGCGCATGGTTGAGCCAGAACGGACCGTCTCGTTCCGCGTCGCATGGCAGGATGACAAGGGCGAGGTCCAGATCAACCGCGGCTACCGCGTCCAGATGTCGAGCGCGATGGGCCCCTATAAAGGCGGCCTGCGCTTCCATCCGAGCGTCACGCTCGATATCCTGAAGTTCCTGGCCTTTGAGCAGGTCTACAAGAATGCCCTGACGGGACTGCCGATCGGCGGCGCCAAGGGCGGCTCGGATTTCGACCCGCACGGCCGCAGCGACAATGAGATCATGCACTTCTGCCAGAGCTTCATGACGGAACTCTATCGTCATATCGGTCCGAATGTCGACGCTCCGGCCGGCGATATCGGCGTCGGCGGCCGCGAGATTGGCTATCTCTTCGGTCAGTACAAGCGCATCCGTGACCGCTACGATGCCGGTGTGCTGACGGGCAAGCGCGTCGATTACTGGGGCTCGCTGGCGCGCACGGAAGCGACGGGCTACGGCCTCCTGTACTTCGTCAAGAACATGCTCGATACCAAGGGCATCGACCTCAAGGACAAGGTCGTCGTCGTCTCGGGCTCGGGCAATGTCGCGACATATGCGATTGAGAAGGCGCAGGAGTTCGGCGCGAAGGTCGTCACGTGCTCCGATTCGAACGGCTACGTCTACGACCCGGCGGGCATCGACCTCGCGGCTGTCAAGGAGATCAAGCAGGTGCGCCGCGGCCGCATCAAGGAGTACGTCGAGCGACATCCGCAGGCCGAGTACCATGAGGGCTGCCGCGGCGTCTGGACGGTCAAGTGCGACATCGCGCTGCCGTGTGCGACGCAGGGCGAGATCGATCTCGAGAGCGCCAAAGAGCTCGTCGCCAATGGCGTCATGGCCGTCGGCGAGGGCGCGAACATGCCGTCGTCTCTCGATGCCATCGCGTACTTCCAGCAGAACAAGGTCCTCTTTGCGCCGGCCAAGGCTGCGAATGCCGGCGGCGTCGCCGTCTCGGCTCTTGAGATGTCGCAGAACTCGGAGCGCCTGCAGTGGACGTTCGAGGAAGTCGATGGCCGCCTCAAGGACATCATGAAGAACATCTACGAAGGTGCTCGCAAGAACGCCGAGAAGTACGCAACTCCAGACGACCTCGTCGCCGGTGCGAACATCACGGCCTTCGTGCGCGTCGCCGATGTCATGCTGGCCCAGGGACTCGTCTAATCGACGTTCCTGCCCGGCAATGACCAATATATGACAGATAGACGAGAACGCCGTTCCTTCTTTTGGTGGAGCGGCGTTCTTTTATGCTATAATGAAAAGATAAGATCTGGAAAGGGGCGTTGCTGGTGAAATTCGGTGAGTTCATGGCGGCCATCCGCAAGGGGGAATTGCCGCATGTATTCCTGCTGGGCGGAGAAGAGCCGTACTATATCGATAAGGCGAAGGAGGCGCTGCTCGGGAAGCTGTTCCCAGGTGGCACTGGCATGGCCGATGCCCTGCAGAAAGTTAGCGGCGATATGGCCATCGATGACCTGCTCGCGAGCATCGAAGCGGCGCCGTTCTTTGCCGACAAGAATGTCATCCTGATCGCGGGCACGAATCTCTTCCGCGAGAGCAAGTCATCCGCTGATACGAAAGAAGTCGAGGCGCTCGTGCGCCAGTTCGGCGACATGCCGCCGTACAGCTACCTGATTTTCGTCGCGCCCTACAAGGCGGACAAGCGGCGCAAGCTCTACAAGGCACTGGCAAAAGAGGGACTCGTGCTCGAATCTGAGCCTCTGCGCGCCTGGAACATCCAGGATTGGCTGCAGGGCAAGCTGCAAGCCATCCACAAGCAGATGGACCGCGATGCCTACGCTTACTTTGCAGGGGCGGTCAGCATGATGCAGCAGATCTCGCTCTCCTACCTCGACAAGGAGTTCGATAAGCTCGCGCTGTTCAGCAAGGCACCGCGCATCACGAAGGCAGAGCTCATCGCGGTCTTCTCGGGCCTGCCCGAGGTTTCGGTCTTTGCCCTGCTCGACGCCATCAGCGCGCGCGACAGCAAGAAGGCACTGATGCTGCTGCGCCGCCAGCTGGCGGATGGCACGTACTTCACCGTGCTGCTGGCACTCCTGACGCGCCATGTGCGCCAGCTCTGGCAGGCCAAGGTGCTCATGGCGAAGGGCGTGCGCGGCCGGGCGCTTGCCAAGCCGCTGGAGCTCAACCCCTTCATCGCCGAGAAGCTCGGACGGGCGGCCGCCTCCTTCAAGGAGCCCGTGCTGAAGCGTGCGATGCTGCTGCTCATCGATGCCGACTACCTCTTGAAGACGGGGCAGGCGGGCAATGAACTCTTGGAAGAAGCTGTCATAACGCTCTGCAAGAACTGAAAAAACGCCATGGACGGTTATCGACCATGGCGCTTTTATATGGGCTGTTATTCTTTTTTCTGTGGGAATGGCGCGAAGATGGTGCAGATGGCGGCGAGCGGCAGCGTCAGCGAGGAGATTAGCAGGGCTGGCGTCAGGCCAATCTGGTCGCCGAGTGCGGCGGTGATGGCCGTGCCGAGGCTGCCGAGGCCGAAGGAGAAGCCGAGCATCATGCCGGAGGCCATGCCCTCGCTGCCCGGCATCGCGCGCTGGGCCCAGACGAGGGAACTCGGCTGGGGAGCGAGCAGCAGGGCTCCTGTGAGGAAGAGCGCGACGAGCGAAAGCGGCTCCGTGCCCGGGTGCAGGTAGAAGTAGACCGTCGGGAAGATCGCGAGGGCCAGCGAGACGATGATGATGCGCTTATGGGCGATGCGATCGCCGAGATAGCCGCCAATCAGGCCGCCGACGGTGCAGCCGACGAGGAAGAGCGTTAAGAGCGTGCCTGACAGGATGCCCGAATAGCCGTGGCTGACGAGTAGCAGCGGTAGCAGCGTCGACATCGAGACGTGCGTGCAGCAGCGCAGGCCCATCGCGATGTTGAGGCGCAGGATGGCGGCGTTGTGGAAGACCTCGCGCAGGTGGAAGACCTTGCCCTTGGCCTGCTCTGCAACTGTCGAGAAGTCCGTCAGGCCGCTCCTGAGGCAGATGAAGGCGAAGAGGAAGCCGGGGACCATGAGCCATGGCAGTTCCGTCATGGAGAAGCGGTCGAGGAAGGCGATGACGATGATCGGCGCGAGCGCATAGCCGAGATTGCCGCCGGCGATGTAGTAGGACATCGAGCGGCCTTGGCGCTCCGACGGCGCCGTCTTGGCGACGAGCGTCGAGCCGAGCGGGTGGAAGGCCGAGACCGAGAGCCCCGTGAAGGCGATGATGACGAAGAGCATGAACTTCGTCGAGATCAGTCCAATCGAGCAGATGCAGATGGCGCCGAACGGGATGACCGGTATCAGGATGCGGCTGAGGTTGTGGCGGTCCATGACGTAGCCGAAGACGGGCTGCATCATGTTGCTCGTGATGGACAGGACCATGACGAGCAGACCGCTGACCGTCAGAGAGATGCCGAGCTTCGGCATGATGATCGGCAGCAGGATGGGCAGGAAGTTACAGTAGAAATCATTGAGGAAGTGGCCTGTGCTCAAGAGCCAGGTGCCGTCTTTTTTCATGAAAGTTCCTCCTTAGCGGGATTGGCCCATCGCTGCCAGCAGGCGCTTGACGGGCAGCAGGCGCAGGATGAGACAGCAGATCAGGAATTCCGGGATGAGGTACGTCGCGTTGAAGGCGAGTGAGTAGACGAGCGGGTTCATGCCCTCAGGCGCGTACGAGGCGAAGAAGACGACGCCGGAGATGACGTGGCAGAGGAAGCGCGCGAGGAACGCGAGCGCTGTGCCGCGGTAGAGATGGCCGCGCCAGAGTCCCGCGAGGCCCATGGCCATGTACGGCAGCGGGTAGTCGAAGAGAACCTGCACGGGATGCACGATGAACGGGTCCTGGATGATGTTGATGAGCCCGTAGAGGAAACCCGCGAGCGCGCCGATGCCCGGCCCGTAGCGATACGAGAGCAGGAGCAGCGGGACCATGGCGCCGAGCGTGACGCTGCCTCCCTGCGGCATGTGGAAGATGCGGACCTGATGGAGCACGATGGTCAGCGCGAGCATCAGGGCGATATCGATGAGCGTGCGCGTCGTCAGCTTGATGTGACGGGTGTAGAGTCCGCCAAGGATCACGGCGAGCGTGCCGAACATGGCAAAGCCCGCTGTCGGCGAGGCGAGGAGTTCAGACATGGTAACACTTCTTTCTATAATATCATGAGAGATTGTTTACAACGACTCTCATTGTAACAAAGGTTACTGTGAATTACAAGGCGTTGTGTTACGCTACAGAGAGTGAAAGAGGAGGATGCGAAATGGGAAAATGGGCCGTTATTTATTCGTCGGTTACAGGCAATACGAGAACGATTGCCGAAGCAATCGCAGAGCAGGCGGGAGACGCGGATGTCTTCCGCGTACAGGATGCGCCGGAGGACCTCTCGGGTTATGAAGTGGTGGCGCTGGGCTACTGGCTCCGCCTTGGACAGCCGGATCCCCTGATGCTCAAGTATCTGCCGAAAGTACACGATGCGCAGGTCGTCTTCTTCCAGACGCATGGCACGGCGCCGACGAGCGAGCACGCCATCACGAGCTTCGCGCGCGCTGGCTACAATCTTGGACCGGGTTGCACGATTCTCGGTACCTTCGGCTGCCGCGGCAAGATCAACCCCGCGATGCTCGCCAAGCGCAAGAACGCAGGCCCCGACGACCCGCACGGCGGCCCCAAGAGCATGGAGCGCTGGAAGCTCGCTTCCACGCACCCCGACGCGCAGGACATCGCCGATGCCAAGGACCTCGTCGACCGCATGAAGCACAAGATGGTCATGCGCGACCGCTTCCTGGCCAAGAAGGCCGCCAAGATGGCGGAACTGGCCAAGAAAAAAGCATAAGCGTGGCATAGAATATGAGAAATAAGAGAAGCCTGCTGCAGGATAAGCACATCATCCTGCAGCAGGCTTTTTAGGTGTCAACTTATTGGTCTTAGCTTCTGTTGCCATCTGTCTTGTCGGTAAGGGATGAACGTGCTATAATCTAATGTAATATTAGTATGCATAACAAAATGTTATAAGATGAGATATTTTCTCATCCGTTGATCTGCCGTATCGATGGGAATGAGATATAGCTCATGTGGCATGTGGATAGAGTAAGGGGAGTGTGATGTGATGCGTATGACGCGGCACCGACGCAAGCGGTCGGGGCTCAGCAGTGCAGGCCATACAGATGCACCGCATCGCATGACCCGCGCCCGCAGGCGGCACCTTTGCTGGAAGCGATATCGCGATGAGCACCTGCGCCAAGTTTCAGCTATCCTGTCGATGGGAACGTTTTGCCTGATGCAGCTGCCCGTAGAGCGCGTGGCTGCCGATGCATTGCATCCTGTCGCACAGGCATATGATGGCCTTCGAGAGGTCGAGTCTGAGAGTCGCACGGCACATGCGAAACATCTGCTGGAAAAGAAGAAAGCCGTCAACCTGCGCGCCTGCCAAGAGGCGGATGCGCGCCTGCAGCAGGCAGAGCAGCATCTGGCAAACTGCCAGGCTGAGCTTCGCATCTATGCGAAGACATCCCTGAAGAGCCGTATCGTGGAGGAACACCGCGCGCGCTGGCAGGCAGAGTGTGAGCGTGCTCAGTTGGAGCGGGATCAGGCGGAACTCGTTTGGACCGACTGCCAGGTGGAGGCACTGGAAATCGAACGCAGTCTGGCGAAATTTTCCCGCACTCCATCCGCTTCTGTCCGTACAGGACTCACCTATGCCTCTTGGTCTGGTTCGTCTGGTTCGCCTGATGCGCGTAAGGGCCATCAGGTCATCATGCCGGTGCAGGCTTCTTATCAGAAGAACTCATTCGCGGTACGGGTGGAGAGCGGGCTTTTTGCACAGGCACAGGACGAGTGGATGAATTTTCATAATTTTATAGGAATGATGGATACGAACCTGAAGGCTTCGTGGCGGGAAGAGCATGAGCGTCGCGGCATCCAGTATCTACTCGGCCTGCATCTGCCGACGGGGAAGCAGGTGCTATGGAATGAACTGCCCCCGAAAGGCTGGGGCGCGGAACTGCCGCTCCATACGGGCTGGGATGTTTCGCCCGGCGTGGCCTTCTCGTATCACTATACGCCGGATGATGTGCTGACCGTGAAGGGGAGTGTTTCTTGGAATGGTTCATATACTGCGCCGTACCGTCTTGAGGGTGCCGACCAGATCCGGCCGGGGCGCTCCTATCAGCAGGAAATCCGCTATCTCCATCGCGGCCTGGGAACGAATTACATGCTGCAATGTTTTCGCGGAGCGGAGGAGACCTCGCGCATCGGGCCATACGCATACCGCCCCGGGGAGATGAGCTTGTTGGGGTTCTATGCTGACCGCTATTTCTCGGAGCATGATGCATGGCAAGCCTTTGCGACGTCATTCCGGCAGTTCGCCGGCCACTATGGGATGGCAAGGTTCACGCAGATGGACGGGCGCTTTAGCGGCAATCTCTACGGGATTGGCTGGCGTCATGAGATGGAGCATGATAGGGAAGTATTCTTGCGATTGGAGTATCTGAAGATGGGCGGTACTTATATTGACCCTGTCCGGAATGAACTCCAGAGCAATGTGCGCCGCTGTGCGGGCAGCTTGGGATGGCGGCAGCATCTGACAGAGGATATCGAATTCGAGAGCTCGCTGACCTATTACCGACAAGAAGACGATGACAATGGCCGTGTTAGTGGCTGGCAGACGAGCTTCATGATACAACGTGATCTTTAATGACGTTGTGGAACAGGGATTTTTAGACAAAAGGGGAAAGGGATGGACAGACCTTGAACAAGATGACGTTATGCTTGCCAATCTTGACGACAATATGCCTGATTCCGCAGAGTGTGATGGCAGCGGAAAATGCTGCTGAGCCGTGGGTGTATGAGGATATCGAGGAACTGGCAGCGCAGGGCTATCTGGAACTGCCAGACAAGGACTTGCACAGCATGAGCCGTGCGGAGCTCTCTGCCCTTGTGGCAAAGGCCTTGGCGCGCATCGAGGATAGCCAGGGGATGACGCTGGCCGATGAATACGGACGTGTGACGCGGCTACTTGTCGAAGACAAGGTACAGCTGGAACTCTCGAAGGAGCAACTGGAAGCTGCCGGCAAGATTTTCCGGCAGCGGGAGCGCGAGGCAAAGCGTGCGTCAGATGACTTGGCACGCCAATCGCTGCGGGGCGTCAACCGCTTGGAGATCATGGGACCGTTGCAGAAAAAAGCCAAGGCCAGCCAGATTCGGTTGCAGGCCGCAGCACGTGATTTTGCCGTGGCCCGTCAGCGCACGCTGCGCCGCCAGCGCATGAATGATGAGCTGGCCCAACGGCAGAGCGACCTCCTGAATGCCATGACCGCTGCTGCGACAGGCGTCGGTTCCGATGCGATGACCATGATGGCGTCCGGCGGGAACGGGTATGGAACGGGTCTCTCGGGTACAGGAGGGACTGATGCGGGAATCGGCAGTGGCGTACCGTATACGGCGGCGATGGATGCGGCATCTGCGACACCTGATGGCGGCTATCCGAGCGGTTCGCGGCTCTTGCGCGACAGCCCGGCGCGCGATGCCGATGCCATCGCACGGGCTTCGGCCCTGCGGACGGAGTTCATGTCAGAGCTCGATGATGCTGGCTACATCGATGACCAAAATGCGCATCTGGCCGATGATTTGCCTGTCAAGAACATCCAGCGGCCGAGACTGCACATCGATGGCGAGGTTCGCCTAGCCGATGGCCATTCGAGCGGCGACAGGCCGGAATACCATCGCAACGACACGGAGCTCCGTCTGCGCGTCTATCCGGACTACGACATCGACGGCAACTGGCATGCCATCGGCATGGTTGAGGCCAAGAAACAGTTTGGCGATAAGCACGATAAAGATGACGAAAAAATTCGCCTGGACCGCTACTATCTGGAAGGGAATATTGGCCTTGCCAAGGTAGATGTAGGTGCTTTCAGTTCGCTGATGGCAGAAGGCAATGTCTACGACAGCAAGTTCAAAGGCATACGCATCTCGGCAGGCAATCCCGTGGTCTACACGATGGAGTACGGCGAGGCGAATGATACAGATAAGGCGTGGAACCTGACGGCTGACTACGAGCAGCCGACGTACGGTCTCGGTGCCGGTGTCTACCGCTTCGAGGGCGGCTATGACCGGAATGATGCGATAACAGATGGCAAGCAGAGCATCGCGATGGCCCGGGCACATCAGAAGATGGGAAATGTCGATGTCGGTGCGATGATCCTCTACGGCAAGGACCGCGGCAAGCAGGGCACCGGCTACGTCGTCTCAGTCTCGAACGGCGAGGAGAAGAGCTGGGAGCCGCGCAACCGCAGTTGGTGGCTCAAGTACTACTATCAGCCGTATGAGACGTATTATTCCCATACGATGAACGGCACGGCAGATGTCATGCGCCGCTACGGCGGTTTCAAGGGAATCGGTGCTGGATACTCCTACACATTGAGTAAAGATTGGCTCTTCAATCTGGAGTACTACCATCTCTGGGATATCGACACCAACAAGCAGAGCAATACAATTTGGGGCGCTCTGACGCATTATTTCAAGAACTATGAGAACTGAAATCTATAAATTTTTCAGGAGAGAAAAATATAACATTATAGAAGAGAGAAGATGAGGGGAAATGGATTTCGTGAAACGACTTCAAAAAAAGGACGTGCGCCTTGCGGTAGTAGGACTCGGCTATGTTGGACTGCCCTTGGCGGTGCGCTTTTCTGAATATTTTTCGGTTCTCGGTCTGGATCAGAATGAAGAGAAGATCGCATCTTACCGGGTTGGTCACGATGTGACGGAAGAAGTTGGTGATGAGGCGCTGGGGCGGGCGTCCATCCGCTATACGTCTGATATGTCGCAACTGGTACAGGCCTCTTTCATCATCGTAGCGGTACCGACACCCGTACATGCGGACAAGACACCGGACCTCGGGCCGGTGGTCTCGGCCAGCCACAGTGTCGGCCGCTATCTGCAGAGAGGCAGTGTCGTCGTCTATGAGTCGACGGTCTATCCGGGGGTGACGGAAGAGCTCTGCCGTCCTATCCTTGAACAGGAGTCCGGGCTCGTCTGTGGGCGCGACTTCAAGATTGGCTACTCGCCGGAGCGCATCAATCCGGGCGACCGCAAGCATGGTCTCGAGCAGGTGACGAAGATTGTCTCCGGCTGTGACGATGAGGCCTTAGACACCATCGCGCAAGTCTATGGGACGGCCATCCCGTCCATTTACTGCGCCGCCAGCATCAAGGTGGCCGAAGCGGCGAAACTCGTCGAGAATGCGCAGCGCGATGTCAACATCGCCTTCATGAATGAACTTTCGCGTGCTTTCCATCGCATGGGCATTGACACGAAAGAAGTGGTGGATGCCATGGATACGAAGTGGAATGCGCTTCACTTCCGGCCGGGACTCGTCGGTGGTCATTGCATTGGTGTCGATCCGTATTATTTCATCTACCAAGCGGAGAAATACGGCGGGCATGCGCCCATCGTCACGGCAGCACGCCAGACGAATGAGGGTATGAGCGCCTTTGTGACGGGGAATATCGTGCGGGAGCTCATCCGTCAGAAAATCGATGTGGCGAGGGCGCGCATTGTCTTATTCGGCATGACCTTCAAGGGGAATTGCCCGGATACGCGTAACTCCCGTGCTGTCGACATCTATCGCCAGCTCCAGTCGTACGGCATTGAGCCTTTGGCTGTCGATCCACATGTGGATGCGATAGCGTTCCAGCGTGAGTTTGGCATATCCTTGCAAGCTCTTGATTCCATCCATGATGCCGATGCACTTGTCTTTCTCGTGGCACATCGAGAGTACGTCGCTTGGGATATGGAGGATCTTCGCGCAATGGTCCGCTCAAGAACAGAGGGAAGACCTGTGCTCGTCGATGTCAAGCGCATGTTCAATCGCGCGGATGTTGAGGCAGCAGGATTCTCTTACTGGGGACTCTGATCGAGGAACTTGTTCCGTGAATGGATTTTTCGGACTTGCGAAAAGGAAGTGGATGGATTGAGTTATAAGAAGATCGCAGTCATTGCTGGTCTGGTCATTCTGGTTGTCTGCGGTTGCCTGGTCTACTTGCGCGATTATGTCTTGGTCGAAAACCGGGACATCCCGGAACTCACCGATATCAGCGCAGCGTATCAGGCTAAGGAAGAGATTGCAACAGCAAAGAGTAAGCTGGAAGAAGGCATTGCACCAGCAGAAGTCATCACGACTTTGCCAGCCGGAGGCAATTGCGTGGCGATTGTCATCGATGGCTTGCCGGATCGTCCTTTAGCTGCTCGGATGGTGGATGTATTGCAGAAGCACCATGCTGAAGCGACTTTTTTTGTAGAGGGGCAGAATGCGGCTGATGATGTAGAGACCATCCGCCTGTTACGTGATGCTGGCTTTGAGCTTGGCAATTACACTTTTGTAGGATTGGCTGGTTTTGATAAGGTATCACAGGATGAACAGCTCCAAGAGCTCTGTCGCACGCAGAAAATCATCTCAGTCCGTTCGGCCTTTATCCCCACGCTTTTCCGAGCACCACGGACGGTGTTTACGGATGCCTTGTTGCAGACGGTACATGCGTCGGGGCTGCCATATGCTGTCAAGGAAAATGTGCGTGTCTCTCGTCATTTGCTTATCGATGATGCAGCAGCGGATGCGTACGTCGCGGGGATTCCCGATGGGAGTATCATTGCCATCCCTGCAAATCGTCCCGTAGAGCGCAAGGCTGATACGGAAGGAAAAATCGATGAGCGTCCTGCCATAGATATGAAACCGACTATCCAGGATTCAGGAGAGCAGGCACCTATGGAGACAGAAGACCTGGCGAGCGAATTGGACCGCCTGCTTACAGCGCTGGAGAAGCGGGGCTTCAAGGTCATGAATGTCAATGGCTTCCGCAAGATACGCTATATTCCAGCAAATGCTGCTGTGGCTGCTGAACAGACTGCCAGTGCTGTGAGCAAGGATGCAGCAGAAAAGACGCAGGGGGGGAAAGCAGATGGCCAATGACAACAAAAAGAAAACGCCTGCTATGGATGACGTGCTTTTTCACCAAAAACCGGACCGCCGTCTGCTCTCCTATGCTCCTGATGTGACAGGACATCGCACGAATCGGGATCGCCGCGGGCGGGATTCTGCCAATCCTGATACAGGTGATGGGTACATCAAGCTTCAGCAAGATGACAAGAATGGACAGCGCTACCTTGTCGACTACGAGGTGACGGTCCGCTTCGTGCTGGATGGCAAAAAACAGTCCATCAAGATGAAGGGCGAGGATATCTCGACAACGGGGATTTTGCTGACAATGCCCGCTGCAGAGGAGGCTGTTTCATTGACGGATGCAACAGATATCCGTCTGACCTTTGAGATTACGCCGGGCTCGATGCCAGAGGGCTATGAGATGATGGTCCGCAAGATCCCGGCAACGTGTGTCCGTGAAGCATCGCGCCCGGATGGCACGCATATCTATGGCATGCAGTTCAAGTCGACGCTGGCAGAATTCTCGAATACGCATCGTAAGAACTACATGCTCGCGGTAGCGTCCTTTTTCTTGGCCGTCATCGTCTTTGTCATCGTGCTCATGCGTGCAGAATCGGTCATTTATTTCCAGTTCAATCGCTGGCTCTACCTCTACAGCATCATCGCGGCGACCTTCCTGCTGACGCGCTATCTATTTGGTTCCTTCTACCGTCCGACAAAGATTGATCCGGATTATACACCGGGGGTCACGATCATTGTCCCATGCTTCAATGAGGAGAAATGGATTCAGCACACGATACTCGGCTGCATCAATCAGGATTATCCCATCGACAAGCTCGAAGTGATCGTAGTGGATGACTGCTCGAATGATCATTCAGTCGATAAGATCAAGGAAATCATCGAGCGACTCAAACAGTCTGACGGGGACCAGAAGATGTACCGTGTTGAAGACCGCCTGCATTACTATGTCCAGCCGGTCAATAAGGGCAAGCGTGAGGCCATGGCTGTTGGCGCGCATATGGCGAAGCATGAACTGCTCGTCTTTGTCGATTCCGACAGTTTCCTCGATCCTTACGCCGTACGCAACATCGTGCAGCCATTCAAGGACAAGAAGATGGGAGGCGTCTCAGGCCGCACGGATGTCGCGAATACGTATACGAATTCCTTGACGAAGATGCAGGCTGTCCGCTATTACATCGCCTTCCGCATCATGAAGGCGGCCGAAGGCTACTTCGATGCGGTCACCTGCCTTTCGGGGCCGCTCTCGTGCTATCGCAAGGACCTCGTACTCAAATACTGCGATGACTGGCTCAACCAGAAGTTCCTTGGTCAGCGGGCGACGTTCGGCGATGACCGCAGCATGACGAATTTCATCCTGCGCCATCATCGTACGACGTATCAGGATACGGCGGTCTGCATGACAATCGTGCCGAATTCACATAAGATGTTCCTTCGCCAGCAGATGCGCTGGAAGCGTTCGTGGCTTCGGGAATCTATCATCGCGGCGCGCTACATGTGGAAGAAGGAGCCCTTCATGTCGCTGAGCTTCTACATGGGCTTGCTTGTGCCAATTGCTGCGCCAATCATCGTGCTTTACAATCTCATCTACATTCCCATCATGCATCGCGTCTTTCCGTTTACGTTCCTTGTCGGCATGCTGATGATGGCCCTGCTCATGAGCATGGCACAACTCTTCCTGCGGCGCAGCACGACTTGGATTTTCGGTGTGTGGTTCTGCCTCTATTACGAGGCCGTCCTGCTCTGGCAGATGCCAGTGGCCTGGTTCACCTTCTGGAAGTCGACTTGGGGAACGCGCTTGACGCCGGCCGATCTTGCTGAATTGGAGAAGAAGAAGAGAAAGCAGCAGGAAAAAGAGGCGCAAAAGGGAAAGAAGGTGGATGATCATTGAAGGATTCGAACGACTCGACGAAACACGATAGTGTGCCTGCTGCATCGGATGCAGGAGATGTTCAGCAGCATGAGAATCTGCAAGCTGAGATCCAGGCACTCGGTGACGAAGCTTTCACGCGGCGTAAGGATCGATTCAAGTGTGTCCGCACCGTGATTCAGTTTTTGATTCTGGCACTAAGCGTAGCTGTACTGATTAACTTATTCTTTCATCTCAAGACGTATCATCCATATGATGATTCGGCTATAGCGGACAGTGGAGAGGATACGGGCTTCATTGCTATCTCGTACTTTGGTGTCGACCGCATCGGCGATTCATCGACTCTGATTGGCAAGGACCTGCTAGAAGAGCATCTAGCAGCATTGAAGGATCAGGGATATGTGACAATCACTCAGAAAGATATTGAGGACTATTACCAGAATGGCAAGCCACTGCCAAAGCGGGCGCTCTATCTGATGTTCGAAGACGGGCGGCGCGATACAGCAATCTTTGCCGATAATCTCATGGAGCGCTTCAACTACAAGGCGACTATGATGACGTATGCCGGCGTCTTGGACTATGAAGACCCGAAATTCCTCAAGCCAAAAGAACTCCGCGATATGGAGGAATCATCCTTCTGGGAAATGGGTACAAATGGCTATCGGCTTGAGTATATCAATGTCATGGACCGTTATGGCAATTACATCGGTGAGATCAACCCGCTTCGCTATGCGATGATTCATCCATATCTCGGGCGTCATTACAATCACTATCTGATGGATTACATCCGAGATAAGGATGGCGTTCCGAAGGAAAGCTACAACCACATGAAGCGGCGAGTCACTTACGATTATGAACACCTTCGTGATGTCTACGAAGACAAGCTGGGCTATGTACCGCATACGTATGTGCTCATGCATTCCAATACGGGGCGCTTCGGCAATAACCGCGACATCAGCCCCGTCAATGAACAGTGGATGCGTAATCTTTTCACGATGAATTTCAATCGAGAGGGGTATTGCTTCAATCAGCGCAACAGCAGTATCTACGATCTCACGCGCATGCAGCCACAGCCGTACTGGCCAGTCAACCATCTGCTCATGCGCATCAAGTACGATATCAATCAGCCAATCACCTTTAAGCAGGGAGACAGCCGCCATCAGCAGGATTGGGTCAATCTGAAGGGCGCAGCACAGATCAAGGCAGAGAAATACATCTTGACGACGCTGCCGGAAGGCGAGGCACTTTCACGTTTGCAGGACAGCGACGGTTTCCGTGATGTGCGCATCCGCACGCGGTTGGAGGGCAATGCCTTCGGCGCACAGAAAATCTATTTCCGTGCATCCGATGATTTGAGCCGCTATGATGAAGTCAGCCTGCGCAATGGCGAAGTCGTCGTGACTGAGAAAATCGGTGGTGTGGAAAAGGAACTCTATCGTGAGAAACTGGCTGTCATCCTGGGAGAGCCAATCCCGTCAAAGGAAGAAGCAAAACGAGAGGCAGAAGTCCGGGAAAACGAGGCATTTGCACGCTATGCAGATTCCCCGGATGAGGCAAAAGAGTATCTGTTACGTGCACAGGCACGTAAAGATCAACCAGCAGCTTCCGTGGAAGATGGGGCAGAGCCGGATGAAGTCGTGACGAGTTTCCACGCACGGAGCTTCCATGACATTGAAATTGCTTTCAAAGATGATCATTTGACGGTTATGGTGGATGAAAAGAAAGCTGCTGAGGATATTCCCCTGGCGAATACGCAGAAAGGCGGGATTTTCCTCGGAGCTGGTTGGAAACCGGATGCCTGGAGTCAGCGCAACCTGGCCGATGATGTCTACGATGCAGTTTTTGACCGCTTTACGATCTCTGCCAATACTGGTAAGGATGCCAAGGATGAGAGAGTCTTATTCACCATGCAGTATACAGGACTGGAATACTATGAGCAGCGCGCAAAGGATGCCTGGGAAGCTATCTTGAAATGGTTCCTGACGTATCTGTAAGTCTGTCAAATCGTAAAATGAGGCTGGCTGCTTATTTGCTTAGAAAGGACGATTGCAGTGATGAGGAAAAAGGTGAAGTATGCGGCAGTGCTGTCCGCACTGCTGCTCGCTGCTGCGGCAGCCGGCCTGAGCTGTGCAGGAGCAGAGCCCGTGAAGTCTGGACCGCATCCGGAGGTACGCCTCTCAGCGTGGTCGGCATACTGGGATGATGCGAGCAGCGCGGCAGAATATCGAGGAATCCGGCGTCATCTGAGCAGTCTTTCCGCTTTTGCCGCCTCGTATGGGCCCGATGATGTGCTCACCGTGCCAGAGGAGACGCAGCGCGCGCTGAAACAGGCCCAGAAAGACGGCAAGGAGACATACTTGACTGTTGTCAACGACAGCCGGGATGATTTGGGCAGAAGCGTGGAAAAGGACGCCGTGATGACGAGTCGCATCCTTCGTGATGACGCGTCACGCATCAAACAGGCTGAAGCGATGGTGGATGCCGCCAAGAAGCTCGGCGCCGCGGGGGTGGAGCTGGACTTTGAACGAGTATTCAAGGATGCGAAGCTGCAGGAGGACTATCTGCACTTCACCTACCAGCTGAGCCTTGCCTGCACGCGTGCGGGCTTGAAGCTCCGCATTGTCCTGGAACCGTCGGCCCCATTTGATGCGCCGTTCGCCAAGGGACCGGAATACGTCGTCATGCTCTACAACCTGCATGGCCTGCACAATGGGCCTGGCCCCAAGGCAGATGGCGCCTTCATCCGCAAGACCGTCAGCAGGATGGCAGATTTGCCGGGCAAGAAGTCGGTGGCAATCGCCACGGGCGGCTGCATCTGGCAGGATTACAGACTGCTGGGGCTGAGCCGTGGCGCGACGCGCTTCCTGTCGAGCCAGGAAGCTGCTGCCCTGGCCAAGGAAAAGGCAGTTCCTGTTACGCGGGATGAGGCGAGCGGTGTCCTGCAGTTTTCTTATGAGGAAGACAAACATCACTATGAGGTCTGGTATGCCGACGCGGAGACCGTCAATGCCTGGATCACGGAGGTTGCGGGGCTGGGCATCAGCGACGTGAGCATCTGGCGTCTTGGCAGCAATGGCGATGAGATGATCCGGGACATCCATCCTTGAGATTTTTAGGATACAGCATCAGCAGTAGAATGGGGAGTGTTTTTCGTGCGCAAGAATCGGACCGTTATGAGTGCCGTGCTCGTCATGATGATGGCGGCTTCGTGGTCGCTTTCCGTGACGCCTGTCGCATCTGCTAGCGCTGCGGAGGCGCAGACGGCACAGTCTGCATCATCAGGGCAGTCAACGGCAAAGACAAGGGCAGCTGCAGTGCCTACTGTAAGTGTGCCACAGGAAATCCATGAGGCGCTTGCCCGCAATCAGGGGCATCAGGCGGAGAAATGGCGATTCATCCCGTCGACCAGCCAGTCAGTGATCTTCACGTTCGGCGGCCTCTCGAAAAAAGAGCCGCTCGTACACGTGCTCGATGCGATGAAGGCGAATGAGATGCGCGGCACGTTCTTCGTGACGGAGCGCGAACTGAAACGGAATGCGGAGAACATCCGCCTGATCCGCTCGTATGGGCAAGACCTCGGCATCGGGCTGACGTCCATCAAGGGCGGTGGCACGGCGGCCGAATACGCTATGCAGATCCAGCGCGTCCGGGATGGCCTGCAGCAGTACGGCGTGACGACGGATGTCGTGCGCCAGATGGCGTCCTCTGACAATGAAGCTGGCATGAAAGAGGCTGCCGCTGCTATGAAGTGCTGGTTTGTCGGACAGGGACTCAATGCCGTTCAGTCCAAGGACAAGCAGGCGCAGTCGGCCGATGAAGTCATGCCGCATATCTTCGGCAAGTGGACGACTTCTCTGGGACGCAATGAGATCCTCTATATCCGCACGGATTATTACACAAAGCCGACGCTTGCGTCTGAGGTCATGATGGCAATCAAGCAGCAGAAGGTCGACAACATCGCTTACGATGCATACGGTGATAATCCGACTGATAATCGCCAGAATGATTCGGTCTATCGCATTGTCTCGGTGCAGGATGTTCTCGATGAGCCGGCAAAGCTCTACCAGTATCCGGTGGAGACCATGGATCTTCCCGTCGAGATACAACTGGGATATGGCGCGGGAGGAATCACGAAGAAGAATTTCCAGCGGGAATTCTTCAAGCGTTATATCGGAGCGCCGGAAGTCAGTTCATCCGATCGCATGTATGGCTTCACACAGAAAGAATTGGCTTTGGCGGATAAGACGGGCCTTGTTAAGACGGCTGCTCCACAAACCGTCTTCCTGACCTTTGACGACTGGGGAAGTGACGATTCCATCAACAAGCTGCTCTACGTCCTGCGCAAGCATCGTGTACATGCGACGTTTTTTGTCATCACTAAAAATATGATAAATAATCCCAATCTGCTGCGCGCCATCGTGGCTGAGGGCAATGAGGTGGGTAGCCATACCGATCATCATGTGCCGATGCTGCGCGTCGATGAGAAGGGGAGAAGCTATATTGTGGAAGACAATGCGACATATCGTCAGAATGTCCGTTCCTCGTATGAGAAACTTCTCAGTGCAATTGGCGATATGAAGATTGAAAATGGCAGCCGTTACGGTCTCACGCGGCTCTTGCGTCCGCCACAGTTAGCCGTCAGTCGCGATGGCTGTGCCGTTGCCTTAGATGAAGGGTTTACGTATCTCGTCAGCGGCTCAGGTAGTGCGGAGGATTACGGCGCTGTCTCAATGGAATCGCTGGAGGGCATCATGGATCACATTGTCCACAAGCGCAACGGCGATGTGCGCCGCGGTGCTATCATGATCATGCATATGAGCGGCTCAGGAACTCGGACTCCGTACGCGCTTGACATGCTGCTGACGAAAAACGACCAGCGGCCGGAAGGAGATCCGAAGAAGTTCAAGGTCGGATTGCTCGGGGATTACCTCACAGACGGCTATGACCAGCGCATGGCGACGCCAAAGGACATGCGCGAGAAGCAGATTGACTATTGAGTGGTACACGATAAGCAAAAACGCCTTTCAACAATGAAGGGCGTTTTTGCTGTAGATTGTAACAGAAGACAATCATTTTTGTGCTGTTGTTGCATCCTTGGTGGTGATGTGATAAAATAGAACGCAAATTCTATTAATTAAAACATATTGGTTTGTCTGCATATTCTGATGGAAAAGAGGTGCTTGATCGAGCATGGATTTCACGAATGTATCGGAGGATGTGCTCAATCTCATGCCGGGGGCTGTTGTCTTGCTTCACGCAGATGAAAGCATTTGTTGTGTCAATGAAGCGATGTGGAAGCTGTACGATTGTCAGTCGAAACAGGAGTTCCTCAATCTGACAGGATCATCGTTTCGTGGCATGGTCATGCCAGAGGATTGCCAATCCATCGGCATGATGGTGGAGAAATCCGTACATCAGAGTGGTTCGGTGACAGAGGAGCGGTTGGCCAACTATTCCTACCTTTTCTTCTGCATCCGCACGAAGATAGGACGGATTCGCCATGTCGAGGGATCGATACGCCGTGTCTGCTTCCACGGCAAGTGGCTATGGTCACTGCTGCTCGTCGATGCTCATGTGCGGTTCCGTGCAGTGGAGCATGATGCGTTGACAACCCTCATGGGCAGGCATCTCTTCTTTTCCAGGGCGTCTGAGCGTGAGGCGGCTGATCGCGCCGAAGGAATTTTTGGCAGAGATGTGCTGGCGTACTTCAATCTGACGAACTTCAAGCATTATAACGCGATGTACGGCGCAGAGCGGGGCGATGATTGCCTGCGAAGGATTGCGGCTGTCCTGCGAGAAGGCTTCCCTGATTCGCTCTTGGCCCGCATGTCGGCCGATATTTTCTTGGCCTTGATACCGGCAGACGATGCGCAGAGCCGCATCGAGAAGGTTGTGCAGAAAGTCAACGGTCTTCTCAAAGGAGAACATACCTATCTGCATGCGGGTATCCGCTACTTCTCTGCGCAGGAAAATGTATCAATCAGTATGGCTTGTGACCAGGCAAAGGCGGCCTGTGATTCCATCAAGAGAGAGCGAGGCCGTGCGTATTGCGTATTCTCTGAGCATCTCCGACAGGAATTGGCGGTCCGCTCGTATGTCATCGCTCATATTGATGAAGCCGTCGAGAACGGTTATATCGAGATATACTATCAGCCAGTCGTGCGCACATTGACGGGGAATCTCGCAGGCATGGAGGCATTGGCGCGCTGGCATGATCCGGTCTACGGATTCCTTCGCCCCAACCAATTCATCCCGGTGCTCGAGGAGGAGCGCCTGATTGACAAGCTTGACCGCTATGTCATACGGGAATGCGGGCGACAGCTCCGCAGGCAGATGGATGCGCATCAGCCCATCGTGCCGATTTCATTCAATGTATCGCGCATGGACTTCCAACTCATGGATGTCCTTTCTGAGATCGAGTCCGTCGTCCGCGAGAATGGTCTGCCGCGTGATTGCCTGCGCATCGAGATCACGGAGACGGCCATGGTGCAGGATCGCAATAGAATCTTGGAGATGATTGATCGCTTCCGCGGCAATGGCTATCCGGTCTGGCTCGATGATTTTGGCAGTGGCTACTCTTCGCTGAATGTGCTCAAGGATTATCATTTCGATGAGCTCAAGATTGACATGGAGTTCCTGCGTGTATTCAATGACACGAGCCGCAAGATCATCACATCTGTCGTCATGATGGCTAAGGCCATCGGCATCCACACGCTGGCAGAAGGGGTCGAGACACGCGAACAGGTGGAATTCCTTCGCAGCATCGGCTGTGAGAAATTGCAGGGCTATTATTATGGACGACCTATGCCGTATGACGAATTGGTGGCACATTGCCGGGAGCGGCATCTGTGTGCCGAGACGCGCCAGGAAGAGCGCATCTATGGAGAAGCAGGGCTCTTCAATGTCATCCGGGTCTCACCGGTGGCGCTCTTCCTAGATGATGGCAGGGAGTTATACATGGCTTATGAGAATGATGCGTATCAGAAAGTCATGATGGCCGTGGGCATCTCGAGTCGTCGCGCGGTCAATCAAGTCATCTGTTCGCTGGATGATGTGCGGCGGCATAAGATGCGTGCCTATGCTGACCGCGTGACACGTAACCGCCCCTGCAAGGTATCGGAGACGTTCTTGCTGGATGGCAGGCGCCTGCGCGTCCGCGCCAAGACGCTGGCCGGCCTGCCGGGGTTCCACATCCACATGGCAGAGATCGTAGATCTCACACGCGATGCAGATTCTATTTGAAGGACAAGAGAGGCACAAAAAAACTTCCCCTTCCGGGAAGTTTTTTTGTGCCTCATTCAGCTGTCTCTCTTGGGTAGGCATTCTTTTCGCCATTCTCGCGCTTGCGCGTGAGGTAGGCGTCCATGGCCTTGGCGACGTGCTTGGCGTCTTTGACTACTTCGACGACGTTGGCCGGGCCGAGGACGACGTCGCCACCGGAGAAGACGCCTTCGCGCGTCGTGGCGCCGTTCTCGTCGACCTCGACGAGGCCGCGGTTGTCGACCTCGAGGCCCGTCGTCGTGCGGACAATCTTGTCTTTCGGGGCCTGGCTGACGGCGATGATTGTGCTGTCGGCCGGATAGAGCTGTGGCTCGTCTTCACTGAGCAGATTGCCTTCCTTGTCGAAGTGGCGCTCGTAGAGCATCGGGCCGTCCTTCGTGATGGCGGCAACGCCCTTGCAGAGATCGAATTCGACTCCGTCGGCCTGTGCGTATTCGTACTCGCGGATGCTTGCGCGGACTTCGTTGCGGCGCGCGTAGACGGTGACGAAGCGGCTGCCCTTGCGGATGGCCGTGCGGGCGGCGTCCATTGCCGAATTGCCCGAGCCGATGACCGCGACGCGGTCGCCGAGGTGATAGACGTCCGGATTTTGCAGGTAGTCGACGGCGTAATGGCAGTTGCCGAGGCTCTCGCCACGCACGCCGAGGCCGCGCGGACGCCAGACGCCGGAGCCGATGAAGACGGCGTCATAGCCGTCTTGAAACAGGGTGTCGAGCGTCAGGATGCTGCCGATGGTCGTGTTTGGGCGGATATGGATGCCGAGCTCGACGAGCTTCTCCTGGTAGCGGTCGAGGATCTCGAGCGGCAGGCGGAAGGACGGGATGCCATAGCGCATCATGCCGCCAAGCTTGCCCTTGCGCTCGAAGATGGTCACGTCGTAGCCGAGTTGGGCGAGCTTGACACTGACCGTGATGCCGGCCGGCCCCGAACCGATGACGGCAACGTTCTGTCCCTTGGGCGGTTCATGCTCCATGATGACCTTGTCGAGGTAGATGTCGGAGATATAGTGCTCGATGCTCGAGATCTGGACGGGAGCACCCTTGCGGCCCTGGATGCAGTTGCCCTCGCATTGCTTTTCGTGGTCGCAGACGAGCGAGCAGACGATGCTCATCGGGTTATTGATGAAGAGCATCTCGCCCGCTTCGTTGATCTTGCCGTCGAGAAAGAGGCGAATCATCTCGGGAATGTTCGTCTGAGCCGGGCAGCCTTTGAGACGGCACAGCGGCTTCTTGCACTGGAGGCAACGGCGTGCCTCATTGATGACATGGATGGCCATGTACGATCACCTGTTCCTTCCCTTTGTTCCCCGATAAATCGTGGGAGAAAATATGTACTTCTTTTATTGTAACCGAAAGTCTTTGGACAGACAAGTTTTAGCTAAATTCATAAGATTGCATCATTACAAAATATTAAATGGAGATGCATTGACAATAAATGAGGGTAATGCTATGATAGACAAGGTAATGCGCATCATGCAAGATATCTGTTCCTATCGTGTATGACGCATGGCAAGACAACGGAAGGGCAGCCGGGTCAGCCAACCGGCCGCCCTTCTTCCATGTTCCGCACCAGGGGGGTTGTGGAGCATGAAAGAAAGGGGACGATCCATCTGTGTTAGAAGGAATCTGTATTGCGGTGGCCCTTGTCGGTCTCATGTATTTTGCTTACCGCGGCTGGTCGATCATCCTGATCGCACCAATTTTTGCAGGTGTCGCAGCGCTTGCGAGTATCTTCGGTGTCCTGCCGACGTACAGTGAGCTCTATATGACACGCATGGCTGAATATACGAAGTCGTATTATCCGATTTTCTTGTTCGGTGCCGTCTTTGCGCGCTTGATGGAGAAAGGCGGGCTTGCGTCTTCGGTCGCAGCGAAGATCGTCGAGGTGCTCGGCGAGAAACGCGCTGTGCTGGCGGTCCTGCTGGGCTGCGGCGCTCTGACGTACGGCGGTCTTTCCGTCTTCGTCGTCGCCTTTGTCATGTATCCGTTCGGCGCAGTCGTCTTCCGCAAGGCAGACATCCCGAAGCGCCTGCTGCCGGCGACGCTCTGGGTCGGTATCTTCTCCTTCGCGATGGTCGCCCTGCCTGGCACGCCGCAGATCCAGAACATCATCCCGTCCTCGTACTTCTCGACGAGCACGTGGTCGGCTCCTATCATCGGTCTCTTCGCCTCCTTCCTGTTCCTGCTGATCGGCTGGGGCTGGGTGACGCGCCGTGCGAAGATCCTCAAGGCACGCGGCGAGGGCTATGGCCGTCACTTCGAGGGCGGCCCGCACCACAAGCCGAGCCCGAAAATCCACATCCCGTGGTACTGGGCCTTGCTGCCGCTCGTCATGGTCATCGTGATCAACATCATCCTCTCGAACCCGTTCAAGTGGGAATGGGGCTTCCATTGGGATCCTGAAGCACTCTCGGCCTTCCTGCCGCTCAAGCTCAGCCTGCTGGCAGCGAATGTCGGCAAGGTATCGGCCATCTGGTCCATCACGGTCGCTCTTATCCTCAGCAGCTTCGCAGCCGCGTTCATCGGCCGCAAGCGCTTCATCGTCATGGATGGCTTCCTAGCACCGATCAACTACGCAGCCATTTCCTCAGCGACGGCCGTCCTGAACGTCGCTTCGGGCTATGCGTTTGGTTGCGTCATCACGAGCCTGCCGGGCTTCGTGCCGGTCACGCAGGCGCTCATCGGCATTGCGGACTCGTTCGGCCCGCTGCTCTCGGCCGTCATCACGACGAACATCATGGCCGGCATCACGGGGTCGGCTTCGGGCGGTTTGACCATCGCGCTCTCGATGCTCGGTGATCAGTGGGGAGCCATGGCACAGGCTGCAGGCATCCCGCTCGAGGTCCTGCACCGCATCGTCGCCATCGCTTCGGTCGGCATCGACCCGGTCCCGCACTGCGGCGCGCTCGTCACGCTGCTCGCCATCTGCGGCCTCACGCATCACGATTCGTACTTCGACATCGCGGTCATCATGGGCCTCAAGTTCTTCGTCCCGTTCCTCTGCATCCTGTTCTACATGGTCACAGGGCTTGCCTGAGGCGGGGAAACAGCATACAATAGAGACAGGCATGCGCATGCGTGCCTGTTTTTTCTCGCCTTTTTTGGTGGTAACATGACAGATGGATTGGAGGACTCTATTCATGCATTTACGCGGGAATCTCATGCTCCTGCTCGCTGCATTCATCTGGGGCACGACATTCGTGGCGCAGATGGTTGGCATGGACGGCCTTGGGCCGTTCACCTATGCCGCAGCACGCTACATCTTAGGTTTCTTGTTCCTCGTGGGGCTCTGGTATGCCTGGCGCGGGCAGCGCGAGGGGGCAAAGCGTGCGGGCACGTACCGCGCGGGCTGGAAGGCCGGCCTCGGCGCGGGCTGCATTATGCTGGTGGCAACGTCCCTGCAGCAGGTGGCCATGCTCTACACGACAGCCGGCAAGACGGCCTTCATCACAGCGCTCTACATCATCCTCGTGCCGCTTGGCGCCGTGCTGCTCGGCAAGCGCATCCACATCGAGAACTGGATTGGTGCAGTATTGGCGCTTGTGGGTCTCTACTTCCTGTCCATCCGCGGCGCGGTCTCTCTTAGCTTTGGCGACGGGCTCGTCCTCATCAGCGCTCTGTTCTGGACGGCACACATCCTCTTCATCGACCGCTTCGCGAGCCTTGTCGACCCGATTGAGCTCTCGGTCACGCAGATCGGCGTCTGTGCGGCAGGCAGCCTCATTGCGGCGCTCGGCTTCGAGACGGTCGCCGTGCAGCCGATACTCGATGCTTGGTTTGCTATCTTCTACGGCGGCGTCATGTCGGCCGGTGTGGCCTTCACGCTGCAGATCTTGGGGCAGAAGTACGCGGAGCCGGGGCAGGCAGCTATCATCATGAGCTTCGAGGCCGTCTTCGGCGCGCTCTCGAGCTGGCTGCTGCTCGGTGAGCACATGTCTGCCGTCCAGGTCCTCGGCTGTGCTCTGATGCTCTCGGGCATGATCGTGACGCAGGTACGGCCGCTCTTAGAAGATAGACGGCATGCATCTTGAAAAACAGGATGCTTCATTGTATAATCGTATACATTAGCAGATATGCCTGCTTGGAATCATTATGTTGCAATTGAAGTATGATGAGAATTGACGATGACGATGATAAGGAAGTGTTTTATTTGAAACTCGATAGCCTGAAGATTGTCCTGGCCTGCCTGGCCGTACTTCTCTTCCATTGATCCGCTATAGAGAACAGCAGGGAGCAGAGCCGCACGTGTGGCCCTGCTCTTTTCGATGAGAACGCCCTATATTTTCGCGCTGGGGCAGGAAATCGTTTTTGATATGGCGAAATAATTCCCAGAGATTCTGATTCGAGAGGGGTAAGAGCGCATGGCAGCAGAAGAAACGTTAATCATAAAGCCAAAAGTGAAGATCAAAGTATTCGGTGTGGGCGGCGGTGGCAACAGCGTCCTGATGCGCATGGGCCGTCATAAAGACCTCGACATCGATCTGATTGCTATCAACACCGATGCCAAGCAGCTCTCGCGCGTGGCGGAAGAGGGCGTTGAGACGCTGCAGATCGGCGAGGACCTGACGAAGGGCCGCGGCACGGGCGGCAACATCGCGCTCGGCGAGAAGGCGGCCCTCGATGCGGCGGACAAGATCCGCGAGTCGATGTCCGGTGCTGACCTCGTCTTTGTCACGGCCGGCCTTGGCGGTGGCACAGGCACGGGCGCGGCGCCTGTCGTCGCCAAGATCGCGCGCGACCTCGGGACGCTCTCGGTCGGCGTCGTCACGCTGCCGTTCAGCTTCGAGGGCAGCCGCAAGAAGCGCCTGGCCAATGAAGGCCTCGCCAAGATGCAGGCGCAGATGGATGCGCTGATTCTCGTGGCCAACGACAACCTCATGAAGCTGCCGGAGAACCGCCATATGACGCTCGTCAAGGCCTTCTCGTGTGCCGACGGCATCCTGCAGCAGGCCATCAACTGCGTGGCAGAGCTCATCCTCACGACGGGCGTCATCAACGTTGACTTCGCGGATGTCACGACGATTTTCCGCCAGAGCGCTTCAAGCGATGCGCTGCTTGGCATCGGTCGCAGCTCGCGCAGCGCGGTGGAGGCCGTCAAGCAGGCGGTCGACAGCCCGCTGATCAGCAAGAGCCTCGAGGGGGCGCGTGGCATCATCCTGAACCTGACGGGCGACAAGACGCTGAGCCTCTACGATGTCGATGAGGCGACGCGCTACATCTATGAACACACGGACCCCGAGGTCAACATCATCCTTGGCACGGTCATCGACAATTCGCTCGGCGGTGATGTGCGCGCGACGATCATCGCGACCGACTTCACGGACGGCGTCATGGTCAAGGATTCGCCAGCGCCGGCAAGGGGCGAGCAGGCTCCTCAGGCGAGCCAGCCGTCAGCGAAGTCGGCTGCAGCTGCACCGAAGCGCGATGCGTTCACGCTTGAGCCGCCGCGCTTTATGCAGCAGCCCACGCGTCCGAGCCAGGCAAAGCCGAAGACCGAAGGCGCCTTCGCCTTCCCGGCCTTCCGCCTGACGCCTGATGACAAGGACCAGAAGTAATAGAGAAAACAGAAGGAATCGAGAAATAGAAAGGAACAGATATCTTGAGTAAATTAGGTCGTTTTTCCCGCACAGAGCTGCTGCTCGGCGAGGCGGGTATGGAGAAGCTGGCAAAGAGCACGGTGGCCATCTTTGGCGTCGGCGGGGTCGGCTCCTTCGTAGCCGAAGGGCTTGCGCGCGCTGGTGTCGGCCATCTCGTCCTCATCGACAATGACCTCATCTGCCTGACGAACATCAACCGCCAGATTCATGCGACCTCGAAGACCGTCGGCAAGAAGAAGACGGAGACGATGAAAGAGCGCATTCTCGACATCAATCCGAAGGCAGTCGTCGACACGATCGATGACTTCTACCTGCCCGACCAGGCGGACCGCTTCTTCGCGATGCACTACGATTATGTCGTAGACGCCATCGACACGGTGACGGGCAAGATTGACCTCGTCCTGCAGTGCCGCGACCGTCACATCCCAATCATCTGCAGCATGGGCGCCGGCAACAAGCTGGACCCGACGAAGTTCGAGGTCACGGACATCTACAAGACGAGCGTGGACCCCTTGGCCCGCGTCATGCGCAAGAAGCTCAAGGAGAACCGCGTCAAGAAGCTCAAGGTCGTCTATTCCAAGGAAAAGCCCCTGCGCGTCCGCCAGAGCGGCTGCGGCAAGAACTGTATCTGCCCGCCGGGCAGCGCGCGCAACTGCGATATGCGTCGCGCCGTGCCAGGCAGCATCTCTTTCGTGCCGTCGGTCGTCGGGCTCATCATCGCAGGTGAAGTCGTGCGCGACCTCACAGGGGCGAAAGTGGAGGTTTCGGCATGAATATTTCCGTACTTGGCTGTGGCCGCTGGGGCTCCTTCCATGCCTGGTATGCTGACCATATCGGCCACACGGTGACGCTCTGGGGCCGCAAGGGCTCCGGGCACCTCGCTGCTCTGATGGAGCAGCGCAAGAATGAATACCTGACACTGCCGGAGTCCGTGAAGCTGACGGATGACCTCAGGGAAGCCGTCTCGGCGGCGGACATCGTCGTCATCTCGATCAGCTCACAGCAGCTGCGCGCCTTCTGTAGGGACCTCGCTGCACTTGGGCTCGACCTTTCGGGCAAGCGCTTTGTGCTCTGCATGAAGGGGCTCGAGATTGGCACGGGCAAGCGCCTGACGACAGTCTTCTATGAGGAACTCGGCTCGGCGATGCGCGTGGCGGTCTGGGTCGGCCCGGGGCACGTGCAGGACTTCGTGCGCGGCATCCCGAACTGCATGGTCATCGCGGCGCGCGAGATGAAGCTCACGCGCGAGCTCGTCGACACATTCTCGAGCCCCCTGATCCGCTTCTACTACGGAGAGGACCTGCTGGGCACGGAGATCGGCGCGGCCTCGAAGAACGTCATCGGCCTGGCCGCGGGCATGCTCGACGGCTTCGGCTACAGCAGCCTCAAGGGTGCGCTGATGGCCCGCGGCACGCACGAGCTCTCGCGCCTCATCGAGGCGATGGGCGGCGACCGCATGACGGTCTACGGCCTCTCGCATCTCGGTGACTATGAGGCGACGCTCTTCTCGCCGCACAGCAACAATCGCCGCTTTGGCGAAGACCTCATCACGGGCAAGCCGTTTGCAAAGCTTGCCGAGGGCGTCTACACGGTGGAGGCCCTCATGGACCTCTCGCGCGAGTTCCACGTCGAATTGCCGATCTGCGCGACGGTCTACGCCATCATCCACGACCACAAGGATCCGAAGGAGCAGCTCACCCAGCTTTTCCTGCGCGCGACGAAGTCAGAATGATTGCAGGAGAAATAAAAATAGTTGACGTAGCATAATATTTTTATTTTCTTTGGGGAAATCTTAAGCTTGCGGGTGTATGCTCGCGGTATGAGATAAAAGAGCGTTCCGAGAGGAACAGAGGAGGAAGTAAGATGAGAAGACATATTTCCAAGTTGTTCATGGCCTGCCTGATGGCCATGACGCTCATGGTCGTCTCAGCAGCTAGCGCCTTTGCGGCGGGCACGGGGATGGACTGGAGCGGCGACAGCAAGATCACGGTACAGGGCACGGGCGTGGCCCCGACGTACGCCGTCAATGCTGTTCAGGCGCGCATGCTCGCCCGCCGCGCTGCCGTCGTGGACGCTTACCGTCAGCTCGCTGAGATGGTCAAGGGAGTCAACGTCGACTCGGAGACGACGGTCGAGAACATGATGGTGACGAGTGATGTCACGAAGACGAAGGTCACGGCCCTCATTCAGGGTGCGCGCGTCGTCTCGGAGCAGGCAATCGATGGCGGCGGCTATGCGGTCACGATGGAGATGTCTGTCTTCGGCGCTTCGAATTCTCTCGCAACGGCTGTCCTGCCGACGAACACGGTGCCGACGAGCTTCCCGGCTCCGGATGCATCTGTCCCGGCCAGCACGCCGTCTTCCGTACAGGTCAACGTGCAGGTGACGCCGGGCACGACGACGCAGCAGACGCCTGCAACGACGCTGCCGTCTGTCATGGTTCCGTCGCATCAGGGCTCTTCGGCAGCTGCTGCCCCTGCAGGCCAGGCCATCGGCGGCTATACGGGCCTGATCGTGGACTGCCGCGGCCTTGGCCTCAAGCCGGTCATGTCCCCAGTCATCAAGAACGCCAATGGCGAACCAATCTACGGCTACAAGAACCTCGACTCCGCCACGGTCATTGCGAACGGCATGGCCAGCTACACGACAGATCTCTCGAAGGCAACCCGCGCAGGTTCGAATCCGCTTGTCGTCAAGGCTATCGGCCTCGACAACCACAACGGCAACCCAATCCTCTCGGTCGCTGACGCCAACCGCGTTCTCATCGAGAATGGTGCTACGGGCTTCCTCGACCGCACGAACGTCGTCTTTGTCCGCTGAGCAGTGCGATTCCATCAGGTCTCATCATGAGACCTGATTTTTTTATCTCTTGCTGTTGACGATATATGGTCATTGTGATAAAATAAAATATTTTACTTTTTTGAACGTTTATGGTACAATATTCTTGTAAATGCGTTGATGATGGTGGTTGGCTCGTGTGTAGAGGAGGGGTGCTCTTGTTACAGATAGGAGATAAGGTCGTCTATCCGATGCATGGTGCCGGTGTGATCTCTGGCATCGAGAATTGTGAGGTCCTCGGGGAGGGCAAGTCCTACTATGTCCTCGAGATGCCGCTGGGTAACATGAAGGTCATGATCCCGACGGACAACGCCGACAATGTCGGCCTACGTGATGTCATTCCGCAGCAGAAGGTCGATGAGGTGCGCGAGGTGCTCGAGGAGGAGCCAGAGAAGCCGAAGGGAAGCTGGAATAAGCGCTTCCATGCCAACCTCGACCGCATGAAGAGCGGTGACATCTGCGATGTGGCCGCCGTAGCGCGCAACCTGATCCTGCAGGACCGCCGCCGTCATATCTCGTCGGGCGAACGTCGCCTGCTCGATCTCGCGAAGCAGATCCTCGTGAGCGAGCTCGTCTACGCCTGCGATAAGACACCGAAGGAGGTCGAGAATTGGCTGACGTCAGTCCTCTCGGCGAATGCGTTTGCGCATTGAGAATAAGAACCCGGATTTTGACAAGTCCAAGCAGAGTAGAGTATACTGATTCTGTTCGGACTTTTCTTTTTGTTTTTATCTATTTAAGGAGGTGAACGTATGCTTGATCGTGTCTTGCGTTTCTTTATCACATTATTCCTAGCGATTGCCGGTGGTGCATTGCTGGATCTTGCGAGCCCGGTGCTGACGATGTATGTCGGCACGGAAATCCTCAAGATGGAGATGGGCATCGTCCGCATCACCATGGGCAGCCTGATCTGTATCCTCTTGGGTGCAGTCCTCGGCGGCCTCATCGGCTTTCTGGCTTCCCCGTACTTCATTCGCTGCCTCAAGCGGTTCTCCGCATGGGTGGAGCAGCAGCTCGGCAAGATGCCAATCCACGACGTCATCGCTGGTGCCATCGGTCTTGCCATCGGACTCATAATCGCCAATCTTCTCGGCTATTCATTTGCGAAGATCCCTATCGTTGGAGATTACATCCCCGTCATCTTCAGCATCGTCTTTGGTTATCTCGGCATCACCATCACGATCAAGAAGCGCCAGGAACTCACGGGGCTCTTTGACTTCGTGCCGCGCTTCATGAAGGATTTCGCGAAGATGAAGGAGATGCGCGCAGGCGCTTCGCAGGCGCCGGCAGAGACTGCCAAGGCAGTGGCGCCGAAAGCAGAGGATAAGGCCTACAAGCTGCTCGACACGAGCGTCATCATCGATGGCCGCATCGCCGATATCTGCGATACGGGCTTTATCGAGGGGACGCTGCTCATACCGGTCTTCGTGCTCGAGGAACTCCAGCACATCGCGGATTCTTCTGATGTGCTCAAGCGCACGCGCGGCCGCCGCGGGCTCGATATCCTGCAGCGCATCCGCCAGAGCACGAAGGTCAAGGTCGAGATAACGAATGTCGACTTCGACGACATCGCAGAGGTCGACTCGAAGCTCGTGCGCCTCGGCCAGCAGGTCGGCGGCAAGATTATCACGAATGACTACAATCTCAACAAGGTGGCACAGCTGCGCGGCGTGGAGGTGCTCAACATCAACGAGCTCTCGAACGCCGTCAAGCCTGTCGTCATCCCCGGGGAGACGATGCACGTGACAATCGTCAAGGCGGGCAAGGAGCCCGGACAGGGCGTCGCCTACCTCGATGACGGCACGATGATTGTCGTCGAGAACGGCTACCATCACATGAATGAATCCATCACCGTCGAGGTCACGTCTGCGCTGCAGACGGCGGCCGGCCGCATGATCTTCGCGAAGCCGGCGCGCTGAAGCGTCGTCGCGTGAGAAGAGAAAGAGAGGCTAACTTGGTCAGTGTCATCCTGCCCGCAGCAGGGCGCGGCAAGCGCATGAAGGCGGGCATCAACAAGGTATTCCTGGAGCTCTTGAGCGAGCCCATCCTGTGCCACACGCTGCGGGCGTTTGCCGCGCTGCCGGAGGTGCAGGAGCTCATCGTCGTGACGGGCAGAGACGAGGTCGAGCCGCTGCGCCGCCTCTTGGCCGATCGTACTGTCCTTGGCCCAGCTGAGGCCAGTAAGTCCATCAAGGTGGTCGAGGGCGGCAGTGAACGCCAGTATTCCGTTTGGAACGGCCTCAAGGCGTCCTCAGAAGAGAGCGATGTCGTGCTCGTCCACGACGCGGCGCGGCCGCTCGTCTCGCGCGCGACGATTGAGGCCGTCATCGAGGCGGCCCGGCAGTACGGCGCGGCGATTGCCGCCGTGCCGGAGAAGAACACGGTCAAGGTCGTCGAGGACGGCATCGTCACGGCGACGCCGGACCGCGCGAAACTCTGGGCCGTGCAGACGCCGCAGGGCTTTTCGAGGAGCCTGCTCGTGGCCGCCAATGAGAAGGCGGAGGCGGACGGCTTCCTCGGCACGGATGACGCGAGCCTCGTGGAGCGCTATGGCGCGAAGGTCCATGTCGTCATGGACTCGTATGAGAACATCAAGGTCACGACGCCGGAAGACCTCGTCGTGGCGGAGGCGCTGCTCCAGAAGCGCCAGGAGTGCAAGGATTGAAGCGTTCAAGAGAGGATGGACTGATAGATATGACGCGTTTTGGCATGGGTTACGATGTGCATCGGCTGGTCGAGGGGCGCAAGCTCATCATCGGCGGTGTCGAGATACCGCATGCGCTCGGGCTGCTCGGCCATTCGGATGCGGATGTGCTGCTGCATGCCATCTCCGATGCGCTGCTCGGTGCAGCGGCGCTCGGCGACATCGGCCGCCATTTCCCCGATACCGACCCGCGCTATGAAGGGGCGGACAGCATGAAGCTGCTCGCAGAGGTGCGCCGCCTGCTTGCGGAGAAGGGCTACCGCATCGGCAATGTCGATGCGACGATTGTCGCCCAGAAGCCTAAGATGAAGGACTTCATCCCGAAGATGAACGAGAACATCGCGACTGTTTTGAGCGTCTCGCTCGATGACGTCAACGTCAAGGCGACGACGGAGGAGAAGCTCGGCTTCACGGGCGCAGAGCAGGGAATCTCGGCTTATGCGGTTGCAGGAATCGAGAAGCTGTGATAGAATGAATCCCGTATACGAAAAGGCGTAGAGCGGGAGAAGTAAGGCGGCGCGCTTCATGCAGAGAGGCCCCCAGATGCTGTGAGGGGGCTATGGAGACCCGACTGAAATGCACCCGGGAGCTGCAGGGCAGAAGACAGTAGGCCCTGACGCAGGAAGGCGTTATCTTCATGAGTGAAGGGCAGGAGCCCTTAACCAGAGTGGAACCACGGCCCCGCGTCTCTGAGGAGATGCGGGGCCTTTGATATAGGATGTGTATTGACTAGGAGGAAGGTCTATGAGTTTTTTTTCGCGGCTTCGCAAGGATATCCGCGTCGTCTTTGAGCGAGACCCCGCTGCGCGCAGTGTGATCGAGGTCCTCTTCTGTTATTCCGGCCTCCATGCAATCTGGTTCCACCGCATCTCGCATGCGCTCTACAAGCGCGGCTGGGTGCTCATCCCGCGCATGATCTCGAACCTGGCCCGCTTCCTGACGGGCATCGAGATCCATCCTGGTGCGACGATCGGCGAGGGCCTGTTCATCGACCATGGCACGGGCATCGTCATCGGTGAGACGGCCGAGATCGGCAACAACGTCACGCTCTATCAGGGCGTAACGCTCGGCGGCACGGGCAAGGAGAAGGGGAAGCGCCATCCAACCATCGGCAACAACGTCGTCGTGGCGTCGGGCGCCAAGGTGCTCGGCTCTTTCACGGTCGGCGACCATGCCAAGATCGGCGCGGGCTCCGTCGTCCTGAAGCCGGTGCCGCCCTATGCGACGGTCGTCGGCATCCCAGGGCGCATCGTCGTCATGCGCGGCAAGCGTGTCCACACGGCGCAGGAGCTCCGCCAAGCCCTGCGCGCGACGCGCCTCGTCGAGTCAGATGACAACATCACAGATATCGAGGAAGAGCTCGACGTCGATCTCGATCACGACATGCTGCCGGATCCGGACGAGGAGATGCGCGAGTGCATGATGCGCCAGATTCAGGCACTGGAGAAGAAAGTCGAAGAGCTCGAGAAGAGATTGGAGGATAAAGAACATGCTTAAAGTCTACAACACGATGACTCGCCGCAAGGAAGAGTTCAAGCCGCTCAAGCCGGGCGAGGTCAGCATCTACTGCTGCGGTGTCACGCCGTACAACCACCCGCACATCGGCAATGCGCGTCCCTTCGTGACCTGGGACGTCATCCGCCGCTACTTTGCCAAGAAGGGCTACAAGGTCCACTACATCCAGAACTTCACGGATGTCGACGACAAGATCATCAATGCGGCCAACAAAGAGGGCGTGACCTGGAAGGACATCTCGGACCGCTACATCAAGGCGTACTTCGAGGCGATGGATGCATTGAACGTCCGCCATGCTGACGTCTACCCGCGCGTCAGCGAGACGATGCCGGAGATCATCGCAATGGTCCAGAAGCTCATCGATAAGGGCTATGCCTACGTCATCGACAACGGCGACGTCTACTACAGCGTCGAGAAATTCTCGCATTACGGCAAGCTCAGCGGCCGCAGCCTCGACGACATGCAGGCCGGTGCGCGCATCGAGGTCAACACGGCCAAGCACCATCCGATGGACTTCGCGCTCTGGAAGGCCGCCAAGCTGGGCGAGCCGTCCTGGGACAGCCCGTGGGGCAAGGGACGTCCGGGCTGGCACATCGAGTGCTCGACGATGTCACTCAAGTACCTCGGCAAGAAGTTCGACTTCCACGGCGGCGGCAGCGACCTCATCTTCCCGCACCACGAGAACGAGATTGCGCAGTCGCAGGCCTGCATCGGCGACGACCACAGCTTTGCGCAGTACTGGCTGCACAATGGTTTCATCACGATCCATAACGAGAAGATGTCGAAGTCGAAGAATAACTTCTTCACGGTCAAGGACATCCTCAAGGAATATCCAGGCGAGGTCATCCGCTTCTTCATCCTGCAGACGCATTACCGCAGCCCGCTCGACTTCTCGGACGAACGCCTCAAGGAAGCGCAGACGAGCCTCGGACGCCTGCAGAACACGAAGGCGTATGTCGACGAGCTCAGCGCGAAGCAGGGCGAATCCGACACGGCAGCCGAGCTCGCCGCCAAGGCAGAGGAGCTCCGCAAGGCGTTCTACGAGGCAATGGACGACGACTTCAACACGGCTCTGGCCATCAGCCAGATGTTCGCGCTCTCGAAGGACATCAACATCTACTACCAGGAAGTCGCGAACGGCACGAAGGCGTTCGATGCGGCAGACTTCAAGAAGGTCGCCGCGGTCTACGCGGAGATGGCCGAGATTATCGGTATCTTCGAGCAGCAGGAAAAGGCAGCGGATGACGGCCTGACAGACAAGCTCATGGAGATCATCATCACGCTGCGCCAGGATGCCCGCAAAGAGAAGAACTGGGCCGTCGCCGACAAGATCCGCGATGCGCTCAAGGATGCCGGCGTCGTGCTCGAGGATACGCCGAACGGCGTGCGGTGGAAGAAAGCATGAAGTTCTCACAGTTCAAGCTGCTCGTCGACATGATGTTCACGCCGGATGAGCAGGGCGGCATCAAGAAGCGCTACGATGGCGTCGACGTCCGCCAGATGCATCCGCTCGTGCTCGCCTACATCGGTGATGCCTTCTTCCACCTCTTCGTGCGCACGCGCCTGCTCTCATATGAGCAGGCCAAGGTCCATGCACTGCACGCCTTCAGCGCCCAGATCGTCTCGGCGGTCTGGCAGCACAAGGCATACCTCGGCATCGAGCCCATGCTGACCGATGAGGAGAAGGCCATCTACCGCCGCGGACGCAATGCCAAGAGCCATGCGCCGCGCAGTTCGAGCGTGGCCGAGTACCACTCGAGCACCGGCTTTGAGGCGCTCTTAGGTGCACTCTACCTGTCTGAGAAATTCGAACGCCTGCAGGAGATATCCGAGGCGTCCTTCGATGTCATCAGCAGGGCCATGATGGCAGAGATCCACGGGAACACGACGGAGGGAACGGAAGAAAAATGATTAAAGTCAAATTACTCGACTACACGCCGGAGCCGGAGCGCGTCGTGGCCATGGCCGCGCGCCTCTGCTACTCTGCCGCTGGCGCTGAAGAGCTCGCGGAGCGCCTCAGCGAGGAGAAGGTCCGTGAGATGGTCCGCAAGATGGTCAAGATCGGCCATGGCTCCACGCTTGAGCACGCATCCTTCACCTTTGGCATCGAGGGTGTGTCGCGCGTGCTGACGCATCAGCTCGTGCGCCATCGCATTGCCTCGTACGACCAGCAGTCGCAGCGCTACGTCGCGGCGCACGGCTTCCAGTACATCACGCCGCCGACGATTGCCGAGCGGCCGGAGGCCAAGGCGAAGTACGAGGCGCTGATGGAGACCATCCGCGGCGTCTACGACGAGCTCACGGAGATGGGCGTGCCGAAGGAAGATGCGCGCTACGTCCTCGCCAATGCGACGGAGACGAAGATCCTCGTGACGATGAATGCGCGCTCCCTGATGCACTTCTTCAACCTTCGCTGCTGCAACCGCGCGCAGTGGGAGATCCGCGAGATGGCCTACAAGATGCTCGCCGAGGTCAAGAAGGTTGCGCCGACGCTCTTCTTCAACGCTGGCGCGAGCTGCGTCAACACGGGCCATTGCCCCGAGGGGGAGATGACCTGCGGCAAGTTTGCTGAGATGATTAAGCTCAGAGAAAAGGATTGAGATGGAACAGAAGAGAAAGACGCGCCCGCAGGAGCGGCGCAGCAGGAAATTCGAGAAGGAAGCTCCGCACCATAAGAGGCCTCAGGCAGAGACAGAATCGAAGCGCCGCGAGGAGCCGCGCGAACTGCCTGATGACGTGCTCGTCGGGCGCAATGCCGTGACAGAGGCGCTGAAGTCGGGCCGCGGCATCAACAAGCTCTGGATCGCGAGCGGCGACCGCGAGGGCTCTGTGGCAGAGATCGCGGCGCTCGCCAAAGAGCGCGGCATCGTCGTACAGTACGTGGAGCGCGCGAAGATCGAGGCACTCGCCGGCGGCCACCGCCATCAGGGCGTGCTCGCCTACGTCGCGCCCGTCCCCTATGCCGAGCTCGAGGACATCCTCAAGGCGGCGGAGGAGAAGGGAGAGGCGCCGTTCCTCGTCCTGCTTGACGAACTCGAGGACCCGCACAATCTCGGCGCACTCCTGCGCACAGCCGATGCGACCGGCGTGCACGGCATCCTGATCCCGAAGCGCCGCAGCGTCTCGCTCAATGCGACCGTCGCCAAGACGTCGGCAGGCGCCGTCGAGTACGTGCCCGTCGCCCGCATCGGCAACATCGCGCAGACGCTCAAGAAGCTCAAAGAAAAGGGCTTCTGGGTTGCCGGTGCTGACATGGACGGCGAGAAGGCCTACTACGAAGCGGACCTCACGGGGCCGCTCGTGCTCGTCGTCGGCAGCGAGGGCAAGGGCATGAGCCGCCTGACGAAGGAAGCATGTGACTTCATCGTCCGCATGCCGATGGTCGGCCGCATCAATTCGCTCAATGCCTCCGTGGCCGGCTCCATCCTCATGTACGAGTCCATGCGCCAGCGCCTCCAGAAGAAGGGCTGATGCCTTGAGCTTTTTGGCGAAAGAGCGTATAATCTCACTATAAGGGCCACGTGTTTGTCACAGTAAAAGGAGAAAAGTGCGATGGAAGAAGCAGCAGACACGGATATCATGGAGGACATGTACCGCGGATACGAGAATCTGACGGACGAAGAGATCCTCCTGGATATCAAGGAACACAACAATAAGGTCGCACTGGATTATCTGATCAACAAGTACCGGAACTTCGTCCGTGCCAAGGCGCGTTCGTATTTCCTCATCGGTGCAGATCGCGAGGACATCGTCCAGGAAGGCATGATCGGCTTCTACAAGGCCATCCGCGACTTCCGCGACGACAAGCTCTCGTCGTTCCGCGCTTTTGCGGAGCTCTGCGTGACGCGTCAGATCATCACAGCAATCAAGACGGCGACCCGCCAGAAACACATCCCGCTCAATTCGTATGTCTCGCTCAACAAGCCGATCTACGATGAGGATTCCGATAGGACGCTCCTCGACATCATCTCAGGTGCCAAGGTGTCCGACCCGGAAGAGCTCGTCATCAGCCAGGAGGAATTCGTCGACATCGAGAAGAAGATGGAGGAGATCCTCTCGGACCTGGAGTGGAAGGTGCTCATGAGCTATCTCGACGGCAAGTCGTATCAGGAAATCGCTGAAGACCTCGGCCGCCACGTCAAGTCGATCGACAACGCGCTGCAGCGCGTCAAGCGCAAGCTTGAGAAGTACATGGAGACGCGCAGCGACGACATCGACATCAACACGATCTACAAGGGACTCTCGTCCATCAACCGCCGCCTGCGTTCCGCTGACGGCGGCAAGGACGTCGCGCCCTGACCCCGCATCATGACAATTCCATAAAGAGGGAACAGGTGACGCCGCAAGGCGCTGAAAAGAGAAGCCGGTCAAAGCCGGCGCGGTCCCGCCGCTGTAAGGGGAGCGAATCTGCATAGATATGTCACTGGATGAACATCTGGGAAGGCGCAGAGGAGCGATGAACCGAGCCAGAAGAACTGCCTGTCCGAAAATCACCGTTATGACCTGCGAGAGATGGGAAGGCGATTGATGTATGCTGTACCTGTGCCCTGTGTAGAGGTGCAGTCCATCATGGCAGCAAAGCTCTTCCGCGGAAGCGGAAGGGCTTTTTTATTTGTTTTGTCAAGGGAGGAAATATCATGAAGAATTGGAAGAAGATGCTGGCGGCAGGACTCGTCTGCGCGACGGCGGCTGCCTTCTGCCAGCCGGCAGAGGCGGCATATCAACTCAACCCGGAAGTGAAGAACGCGACGATGGCTTTGAAGGCGGCCTCGGAGATCGGCGTGCTGAAAAACGAGAACAAGGACCTCGCAAACCTTGCCGACAAGGATGCGATCGTCGTCATGACGTTCGGCACGACCTACAAGGATACGCGCGCCAAGACGATCGATGCGACGGTCAAGGCCATCGAGGCAGCGCACCCGGGTGTCAAGGTCGTGACGGCCTACACGTCGCACATCATCATCGACCGCGTGGCGAAGAACGAGGGCATCAAGTTCCCGACGCCTGAGGAGGCGCTTGATTCGCTCAAGGCCGAGGGCTACAGCCGTGTGGCGCTCGTCTCGCTCGACGTCATCCCGGGTATGGAGTACAACTACGACCTCGGCGTCTACCACAACTACAAGAACCAGTTCAAGAAGATGACGCTCGGCACCTCGCTGATGTACTGGCAGGGCCAGGAGAACCAGCCCGACGATGTGACGGAGACCATCAAGGCGCTCGCGACGCAGTTCCCGAAGCAGGGCAAGCACGACGCCATCCTCATCATGGCGCACGGCACGCCTCAGGTCTCGAATGCCTATTACTCCGTCATCCAGGCCAAGATCGATGAGCTCGGCTACAAGAATGTCTTCGTCTACACAGTCGAGGGCTGGCCATCTCTCGAGACCGTCCTGCCGAAGCTCAAGGCAAACGGCATCCGCCATGTCACGCTGATGCCGATGATGATGGTGGCGGGCGATCACGCCAACAACGACATGGCGGGTGCTGAGCCGGATTCACACAAGTCCATCCTCGAGGCTGCCGGCTACAAGGTCGATGCCTATATCCACGGCATCGGTGAGAATCCGGCCATCCAGGCCGTCTACCTCGAGCGCGCCAACGACGCGTGGAATGCACTCGAGTCGAAGTGATGCAATCTGGACGGATATTTCCTGTTGTTTTGGCGTGATTCGACGGAAATCTATCGCGATGCGTGACTTTTCTCATGGCATACGGGCTTATTTTCCACTATAATGAGAAAATCGATACTCCGAGCGAAAGCACTCTAAGGATGTTCTTCTTCGCATCTATGAGGCTGAGCCTGGGTAAAACCCACAGGGAAGTGCTGGAAATGGCACTGCCTTCCGTTTTTGAAAAGGAGCGTATACCATGAAGAAATTATTTGCCCTGCTGGCAGCCGGCCTGCTCGCAGTCATGAGCGGCTGCGGCGGCCAGACGGCCAGCAACGAATCGAAGTCCTCTGCGCAGGAGCCCGTGGAACTCCACGTCTCGGCAGCGGCGAGCCTGACCGATGTCATGAATGAGATCGGCAAGGACTACGAGGCCGAGCACCCGAACGTCAAGGTCGTGTTCAACTACGGCAGCTCGGGCGCGCTGCAGCAGGCCATCGAGAATGGCGGCGATGCGGACCTGTTCTTCTCCGCTGCCCAGAAGCAGATGAATGCCCTCGAGAAGGCGGGCCTGCTCGCCGATGGCACGCGCAAGGACCTGCTGCAGAATGAGGTCGTTCTGATCGTCCCGAAAGAAGGCGGCAAGGACATCACTTCCTTTGACCAGCTGACGAGCGACACCATCACGCATGTCGCACTCGGTGAGCCGAAGGGCGTGCCAGTCGGCCAGTACTCGGAGGAGATCCTGACGAAGCTCGGCATCCTCGATGCCGTCAAGGCAAAGGCCGTCTACGGCTCGGATGTGCGCCAGGTCCTCGCCTGGGTCGCATCGGGTGAAGCCGATGCCGGTCTCGTCTATGCGACAGATGCTGCCATCTCGTCGGACGTCCGCGTCGTCGCGAAAGCACCGGCTGGCACGCACAAGGATATCATCTATCCGGCTGCCATCCTGAAAGATTCGAAACATCTCGACACGGCAAAGGATTTCTTGGCTTTCGTCTCGAATGATAAGAACAAGGAACGCTTTGCAAAGTATGGCTTTGAGGTAAAATAATGGAATATGCACCGCTTATCATCACGCTCAAGACGGCTGTGGTGGCAACGGTGGTCACGTTCTTTCTCGGCATCGGCCTTGCTCTGGTCGTCGTGCGCATGCGGCGTTTCCAGGGATTGGCCGATGCCGTTATTACGTTGCCGCTCGTCCTGCCGCCGACCGTTATCGGCTTTTTCCTGCTGCTGGCCTTCGGCCGCCGCAGTCTCATCGGCAAGTTCCTCTTGCAGTTCGATGTGACCATCGTCTTTACCTGGAAGGCTGCTGTCATGGCAGCCATCGTCGTCTCCCTGCCGCTGATGTACCGCACGGCGCGCGGCGCGTTCGAGCAGATCGACCCGAACATCCTCGGGGCGGCGCGCACGCTCGGCGTCTCGGAATGGCGCATCTTCTGGCACATCCTCGTGCCGAATGCGCGCTCTGGTATCCTCGCGGGCCTCGTGCTCTCGTTCACGCGCGCACTCGGCGAGTTCGGCGCGACCATCATGTTCGCCGGCAACATCCCCGGCGTCACGCAGACGATGAGCACGGCCGTCTACGCGGCCGTACAGGCGAATGACTACGACCTGGCCTTCAACTGGGCCATCGTCATCATCGTCTTCTCGCTCGTCTTCGTCACCTTGATGAATGCCTTGATTGCACGGACGGGGGCGCCGCAGCGCCGGGAGGTTTGAGATGGAATTAGAGGTCAAGATTGAGAAAGAGCTGCGTAATTTCACCTTGCGGGCGGATTTCTCGCTGCGCGATGAGGTCTTTGCTCTGCTCGGCGCTTCCGGCTGTGGCAAGAGCATGACACTCAAGTGCATCGCGGGCCTCGAGCGGCCGGACCGCGGGCGCATCGTGCTCGATGGTGAAGTCCTCTTTGACAGTGAGCAGGGCATTGACCTGCCGCCGCAGAAGCGCCGCGTCGGCTACCTGTTCCAGAACTTTGCCCTGTTCCCGAACATGACGATCGCCGACAACATCCGCTTTGTCGCGCGCGGCACGCGGCAGCAGCGCGAGGAGCGCGTGCGCGAGAATCTCGCGCGCTTTGCACTCTCAGAACTCGGGAATGCGTATCCGATGGAGCTCTCGGGCGGCCAGCAGCAGCGCGCTGCGCTCGCGCGCATCCTCGCGTCGGATGCGAAGATCCTGCTGCTCGACGAGCCGTTCTCGGCGCTCGACCACTACCTCAAGTGGAAACTGGAGCTCGAGCTCCGCGAGGTCCTGCGCGCCTACGACGGCGCGGCGCTGCTCGTCTCGCACGACCGCGGCGAGGTCTACCGCATGGCCAGCCGCGCGGCCGTCATCGACCGCGGCCAGATGCAGGCGGTGCACACGCGCGACGAGCTCTTCGAGAACCCGAGCACGCTCGCGGCGACGCTGCTGACGGGCTGCAAGAATGTCTCGAAGGCAGAGCGCCTCGATGCGCATCACATCCGCGCGGAGGACTGGCAGCTCACCCTGACCGTCGCGGGCGGCGAGCCGCAGCGCGTCGCCTATGCGGGCCTGCGCGCGCACTTCTTCGAGTACCGCGAGGGGGCAGAGGCCCCCGAAAAGAACATCTTCTCGATGGAGGTCACGGATGTCATCGAGGACACGTTCTCGTACCTCGTCATGATCCGCCGCGCGGGACATGAAGCTGCCAGCATCCGCTGGGAACTGCCGAAGGAAGAATGGCGTGCCATCGAGGCGCCTCGCCTCTCGGTCTACTTCCCACCGGAGAAGATCATGCTGATGGAGTCCTGAGCCATGCCCCAGCATGGCTGGGCGAAAGTCTGCGCGCAGAGTGTTCGGCAAAGAGGCAAGGATAGGAGGAATCATCATGAAAAGGAGACAGAAAGGGATCTTGGCAGCCGTTTTCGTGCTACTGGCCGGTCTGGGGCTCTTTGCTTATCAGCAGCACGAGGCGGCGGTAAAGAGGGCCGCGGCCCAGGAGCTCACGCTCTCCGGCAATGTCGACCTGCGCGAGGTGACGCTCTCGTTCCGCGAGAGCGACCGCATCAAGGAGATGCTGGTGGAGGAAGGAGACACGGTCGAAGAGGGTCAGGTGCTCGCGCGCCTCGATACGGATGAGCTCGCGATCAACCTGCGCAAGACGAAGGCACAGATCGCGGCGCAGCAGAGTACGGTCGAGAAGCTCCACAACGGCACGCGCACCGAGGAACTCCACCAGGCCGAACAGAAGCTCAGGGCGGCGGAGGCAGCAGCCTCCAATGCGCAGGGCGTCTATGAGCGCCGCCAGGCCGTCTACGACAGCGTGGAGGGCATCAGCGCGCAGGAGCTCGACAATGCCCGTACAGATGCCGAGGCGAAGCAGGCTGCGGTAGAGGAGGCGCGCGAGGCGCTCCGCGAAGCGCAGAACGGCCCGCGCCAAGAGGATATCGCGGCGGCGGAGGCCAATCTGCAGGCACTAGAGGAGGAGCAGTCGCGCGAGGAGTACCTGCTCTCGCAGTACGAATTGCGCGCGCCGACGAACGGCGTCATCCGCTCCCGCCTGCTGGAAGTGGGCGACATGGCCTCGCCCTCGACACCTGTCTTCAAGCTTTCGCTGCTCGACAAGAAGTGGGTGCGCGCCTATGTCAAGGAGAGCGACCTCGGTCGTATCTACGAGGGACAGTTGGCCAGAGTCTACATCGACAGCCAGAAGGACAAGCCCATCGCGGGTCAGGTCGGCTACATCGCTGATACGGCAGAATTCACGCCGAAGACCGTGCAGACGGATGAGCTGCGCACGGCGCTCGTCTATGAGGTGCGCGTCTACGTCGACGATGAAGAGAACGTCCTGCGCCTCGGCATGCCGGCCACGGTCAAGATCGATCTCTGACGCGAGGGGGTAGTCGTATGATGGTCATCGAGGCAAAGGGACTGATGAAGCACTTCCTGCAAAAGGATGGCGAGACGGTCGAGGCCCTGCGGGGCGTGGACCTCTCGGTGCCGGAAGGCAGGCTTACGGCGCTCGTCGGACCGGATGGCGCCGGCAAGACGACGCTGATGCGGCTGATTTGCGGCCTGATGACGAAGACCGCAGGAGAGCTTTCCGTCGTCGGGTTGGATGTGACAGAGCATCCGCAGGCGGTGCAGGACCTCCTGAGCTACATGCCGCAGAAATTCGGCCTCTATGAGGACCTGACGGTGCAGGAGAACCTGGACCTCTATGCCGACCTGCACGGCGTGCCGCAGGAATTGCGCGCGAAGCGCTTCGCGCATCTCTTAGCGATGACGGAGCTCGCGCCCTTCACGGGGCGTCTTGCGGGCAAGCTCTCCGGCGGCATGAAGCAGAAGCTCGGCCTCGCCTGCACGCTCGTGCGCTCGCCGAAGCTGCTGCTGCTCGACGAGCCGACTGTCGGCGTCGACCCGCTGTCGCGACGCGAGCTCTGGCAGATTCTGCAGCAGCTCGTGCGCGAAGAGCACCTCTCGGTGTTCGTCAGCACGGCCTACATGGAGGAAGCAGCACTCTGCGAGACGGTCTACGTGCTCAACCGCGGCCGCTTCCTAAAGGCCGGTACACCGGAAGAGCTCCGAAGTGTCGCGAAGGGGACATGCTATGCGGTCCGCCCGCCAGAGGGCATGCCACTGCGCTCCTTGCAGAGCCGTCTGCTCGCAGAGCCTGGCATCCTCGATGCCGTGCCGTCTGGCGGTGTCGTGCGCTTCATCCTGCGCGGCAATCCGCAGGAGCTTTCGACGCTCGCAACGCTGAATCTTCTGGCAAAACCGATTGCGCCGCGGCTCGAGGACGGCTTCATGACGTTGCTCAAAGAGGATGCCGCGAAGGGAAGCACCCTCCCGGAACCGGCGAAATTCGGCGCATTTGCGGCCGCTTCGCCTGAGGAGGCGCCCGTGGAGATTGAGGTGCAGGACCTCGTGCGGAAGTTCGGCGACTTCACAGCCGTCTCGCACACGTCATTTGCCGTGCACCGCGGTGAGGTCTTCGGGTTGCTCGGCCCGAACGGCGCGGGCAAGACGACGACGTTCCGCATGCTCTGCGGCCTGCTGCCCGCGACGAGCGGCAAGCTCTCGGTGGCTGGTGTCAATCTGCGCACGGCGCGCATCGAGGCGCGGGCTAATGTCGGCTACGTTGCGCAGAAGTTCTCGCTCTACAGCAGCCTGTCGGTCTACGAGAACCTGCGCTTCTTCGGCGGGGCATACGGCCTGACGGGCGCACATCTCTTCCAGCGCATCGAGGCGGTCATGGAGGAATTCCACCTGAGAGAAGTGGCTGACCATGCGGCGGGCAGCCTGCCGGGCGGCTACAAGCAGCGCCTCTCCATGGCTGCGGCGCTCATTCACGAGCCGAAGATCCTGTTCCTCGACGAGCCGACGAGCGGCATCGACCCGCTGGCGCGCCGGACGTTCTGGCGCGAGATCACGGCGCTCTCGGAGCGCGGCACGACCATCATCATCACGACGCACTTCATGGAAGAGGCGGAGTACTGCGACCGCTTCATGATCCAGGACCACGGCAGGATGCTCGTGCTCGGCAGTCCGGAGGAGATCCGCCGGCGCATGGGCTTGCAGGATGCGACCATGGATGACATCTTCGTCGCGATCGTCGAGCAGTCGCGGCGCGAAGAAGAAGCGAACGAGAAAAAGGGGGCGGCAGTATGACAAAGGGATTCTGGCGCAGGCTCATCGCCCTGACGCGCAAGGAGACGCGCGAGCTCCTGCGCGACAACAGCAGCCTGGCACTCGGCGTCGTGCTGCCGCTCGTGCTCATCCTGATCATCGGCTACGGCATGAGCCTCGACGTCAAGGAAGTGCCAACGGCTGTCGTCCTCGAGGACAGCACGCCTTTTGCGCGCGAGGCCGTGCGCTTCACGCAGGGCTCGGAGTACTTCTCGCCGGTCTACGTCACATCGCTTTCAGAGGGCGAGGCGATGCTGCGCCGCCATGAGGTCGACGCGATGCTCATCGTGCCGCCGGACTTCTCGGCGCGCTTCGCGGAAGGGCGGGCCAAAATGCAGGTCATCCTCAACGGCACCGAGGCGACGACGGCCATGAGCGCGCAGGGCTACTTCGAGGCCGGTGTCCTGACCTGGGCCACAGGAGAAGGAGCAAAGCGCGGCCTGTCCCCGGGCGGCATTGCCATCGAGTCGCGTATCTGGTTCAACGATGCGAATACGAGCACGTGGTTCTACGTGCCGGGCATCCTCATGCTCGTGCTGACGATCAGCGGCGTCTTTTTGACGTCGGTCGTCATGGCGCGCGAATGGGAACGCGGCACCTTTGAGTCATTGTTCGTCACGCCGATGAAGATCCTCGAGCTCATCCTCTCTAAGACGATCCCGTACTTCGTCATCGCGATGCTCGGCATGGTCCTCTGCCTCGTCGTCGGTCGAGTTCTCTATGACCTGCCGATGCGCGGTTCGCTCGTGCTGATCCTCGGCGAGTCGATGCTCTACCTCGTCGTGGCGCTCGGCATCGGTCTCGTCATCTCGGGGCTGACGAAGAACCAGTTCCTCGCCTGCCACGTGTCGCTGATGATCAGCTTCTTGCCGTCTGTCGTCCTCACGGGCTTCCTGTTCGACCTGCACGCCGAGCCCATGGCCATCCGCGTCGTCAGCAGCCTGATCCCGACGACGTACTACCTCGAGCTCATGAAGTCGCTGTTCTTGTCGGGCAACTACTGGCCGCTCATCGTGCGCGACACGGCCGTGCTCCTCGCCTTCGCCCTGTTCTTCCTCGGCTGGGCCTTCCACATCACGCGAAAGAAGGTGGAACCATGACTGCCCTCAGCCGTTTTTTCCACCACCTCTACTTCCTCTGCCAGAAGGAGCTCCTGACCCTGTTCAAGGACCCGCGCATGCGCATCCAGCTCATCATGCCGGTCATCATCGAGGGCTTCCTGTTCGGCTATGCGGCCAACTACAACATTGAAGAGGTTCCTTATGCCGTCGTCGACACGTCGGGCACATCTTCCTCGCGCGATTTCCTCGCGCACATCGCGCAGTCGCCGACGTTCTCGTGTGTCGCCATCTGCGGCAATGCCACAGAGATTGGCCCGCTGATCGATGCAGGGGACATCCTCGCAGCTGTCGTCATCCCGCAGGACTTCGAGAAGCAGCTGCTGCACGGCAGTCAGGCACCCGTCCAGGTCATCACCGATGGGCGCAATCCGATGATTGCCTCCATGGCCACGAACTACATCACGCACATCGCGGCCGACTGGAGTGCGAAAGAGGGCTTCGCGCAGCCGCCCGTGACGATCGAGATGCGCACCTGGTTCAACCCGAACCAGCTCTCGCGCTGGACTTTCCTGCCATCGTTCCTCGCGATGATCGCCTTCGTGCAGGTCATGTTCCTCGCGGGACTCTCAATCGCCAAGGAGCGCGAGCAGGGGACGTTTGACCAGCTTCTTGTCACGCCGCTCTCGCCAGCGGAGATCCTCATCGGCAAGGCGACGCCGCCGGTGCTCGTCGGCCTCTTCCAGGCGGCGATGGTCTTCCTGATTGCGCGCTACTGGTTCGAGGTCCCGTTTGCAGGCAATCTCTTCACGCTGTTCTTGACACTCCTGATCTTCATGGTCAGCACGACGGGGCTCGGCCTCTCCATCTCATCGGTTGCCAAGAACATGCAGCAGGTGCTCGTCTACCTGCTCGTGCTCATGATCCCGATGGTCCTGCTGTCGGGCCTCGTGACGCCGGTGGACAACATGCCGGCCTTCCTGCAGGCCGTGACGTATGCCGACCCGATGCGCTTCGTCATCGATGCCGTGCGCCGCATCTACCTTGAGGGTGCTTCTCTTGGTGAGATCGCCTGGGACTTCGTGCCGATGCTCGTCGTGGCGGCCGTGACGATGCCGCTTGCCGGCTGGCTCTTCCGCCATAAGACGACTTGAATCAGAAGATGCGAAAAAGAGCTGTCCAATGCTTGGGCAGCTCTTTTTCTTGAGAGATATAAAGAATGGGAAATGTGGCGGAGAAGATGACCAGCGAAGAGTTGAGGTCCGCTGAGAATCCGTGAATCGGGTGCATCTTGAAGATAATAATTCATTCATGTTCGTTTGTGCTGATACTCATTTGCACGGATGCTCAGTGTATCTTGGCGTGCTCGCGGATGAACGCTTCGACATTGGCGAGGTGCGGGTTCTTGCGCAGCTCTTCCGGCTCGTAGGTGATGAGCAGGCTGCCCGTGGGCAGGGATACCACGGCATCCTCGACGCCGTCGAACGAGCGGATGAACGAGGTCACCTGTTCGGCGAGCTTTTCGTTGCCGGCAAGGGCGAGGTTGTAGACGCGCACGCGGCCCGGCAGGTAGCTGGCGATATCCGTGCCGGCGAGGAAGGCGTGCAGCGAGATGGACTCTGCAGTGCCTACTGCCTTGCGCGCCGTGCGGCTGATGGCGGCTTCGGCATCGCGCTTGAGCTTTCCCGCATGCTGGAGGCCGTGCAGGATGGAGAGTACGCCCCAGACGGCGCCGCAGGCGATGTGGACTTTCTTGCCCGCGAAGATCGTGGCGATGGTCGCGATGCCGCTGGCCGTCAGGGGCAGGCCGAGCGGCAGTTTCTGAAAGGATTGCTTGAATGATTGCTTCATGAAGATACCTCCTTAGGTCATGTGTTCCAACATATGAGAATGATTCGCCGCCAAATAGAGAAATCCTCTCAGAAATACTTTCCATCTGCGAAATTTTATGAGAGAATAAGGAAGCATGCAGTCGATTAATATGTCGATTAATGATAGGAAGGATTTTTAGCGATATGATAGAAGTGCAGCATCTCTGCAAGCAGTTCCCGCATCGGACGAAAGACAGGCGGTCAATCTTCAAGACGGCCGTCGATGACCTGACGCTGAGCGTCGGGCGCGGCGAGATCTTCGGGCTGCTCGGCCCCAATGGCGCGGGCAAGACGACGACCATCCGCATGATGACGATGCAGACGAAGCCGACGGCGGGGACCATCTGCTACGACGGCCTCGACACGCGCCATGATGCACGGCGCATCAAGTCCCTGATCGGCGTCGTGCCGCAGCACATCAACTTCGACCAGGACCTCACGGTCGGGGAGAACCTGGAGCTTCATGCGCGCCTGCATCACATGGCGAGGGCAGAGCGGCGCGCGCGCATCGAGGAGCTCCTGCGCTACGTCGAGCTCACGGATGTCGTCAACGATGGCGTCCGCAGGCTCTCGGGCGGCATGAAGCGGCGCCTGCTCATCGTGCGCGCCCTCTTGCATCGGCCGCGCATCCTGTTCCTCGATGAGCCGACGGTCGCGCTCGACCCACAGGTGCGCCGCCGCATCTGGTCGCTCGTGCAGGATATGGCGAAGAGCGGCGTGACGGTCTTCTTGACGACGCACTACATCGAGGAGGCCGAGGCGCTCTGCGACCGTGTCGCCATCCTCGCGAAGGGGCACCTCGTGGACCTCGACACGCCACAGCGCCTGCGCCAGAAGACGGACCTGCCGAATCTCGAGGAGGTCTTCCTCGCGCTGACGGCGGAGACAAAGTCAAAGGAGGGACGGTAGAAGATGAACATCAGGGAAAATCTCATGGATGTCGCGACGGTGTTCTGGCGCGACTGGGTCGTGCTCAAGCGCCGCCTCACGAAGTTCATCCTCTCGCGCATGGTCGCGCCGATGCTCTACCTCGTCGCGTTTGGCTGGGGGCTCGGGCGCAGCATCGAGGTCAGCTCCGGCACGTATCTCGACTTCCTCGTGCCGGGCATCCTCGCGCTCAACTCCATGAACATCAGCTTCAACAGCATCACGCCGGTGCATGCGGAGCGCATCTACCACAAGAGCCTCGAGGAGTACACGATCGCGCCGATCTGGCCCGACGCCTTCCTGATCGGCAAGGTGGCGGCCGCCGTCGTGCGCGCGCTGATTTCGTCGGCCATCATCGTCGTGCTGGCCGTGCTCTTCGGCGCGCACTTCCAGATGACGCCGCTCTTCCTGCTCGTGCTCGTGCTCAACTGCGTCGTCTTTGCCGAGATCGGCTTCCTCGCGGCGATGAAGATCCGCACCTACGAGGAGATGGCGCAGGTCAATACCTACATCCTCCTGCCGATGGCCTTCCTCTGCGGCACCTTCTTCTCGACGCAGGCGCTGCCGGCGGCCGTGCGTTATTTCATTGAGCTGCTGCCGCTCACGCACACGAGCTATCTCTTGCGCGGCATCGGCAGCGGCGCGGACGTCTCGTATCTCTCGCTGCTCGTGCTCATTCTCTACGCCGTGGCGGGGTGGCTCTGGGGGAGCCGTGCCTTCCGCAGGCTGACGGAATAAAATACCAATAACAATAGAAAGGAACAGTATCTTGTTCAAGACCATACTTCATCATCATGCCTCCTCGTGCTCCGACTGCCAAAAGCTCTGCTGCACGAAGATCGAGGACTTCTCGGTCAAGATCGGTCGACTGACCATCTTCGACCATGTCAACATCCACATCCACTGCGGCCAGCTCACGGCGCTCATCGGGCCGAATGGCGCGGGCAAGAGCACGCTTTTAAAGGCCATCCTCGGCGAGGTGCCGCATGCGGGCAAGCTCCACTACGTCGACGCGAAGGGCAAGCACACGGGTCATCCCGTCATCGGCTACGTGCCGCAGTACTTGCGCTTCGACGTGAGCTCGCCGACGAGCGTCATGGACATCTTCATGGCCTGCCTGACGCGGCGCCCCGTCTGGCTCTGCTCGGCAAAGTCCCTGCGCCCGCGCGTCCTGAAGAGCCTCGAGCGCGTGCGCGCCGCTCACCTCATCGACCGCCGCCTCGGCGCGCTGTCGGGCGGCGAGCTGCAGCGCGTGCTCCTGGCGCTCGCGCTCGACCCGATGCCGGACCTCCTGCTGCTCGATGAGCCGGTCTCTGGCGTCGACCAGAATGGCCTCGAGCTCTTCTACGAGATCGTCGCGGACCTGCGCGAGAAGGAGGACATGGCCATCATCCTGATCTCGCATGACCTCAACATGGTCGCGAAGCATGCCGACCAGGTCGTCCTGATGAACAAGGGCGTCGTCATGAGCGGCACGCCGGAAGAGGTATTCGCCGACCGGCGCACGAAGAAGATCTTCGGCATGCTGGCAGGCGAGTCGGCGCAGGAAGCGGCGGCCGATATACCAGCGGGTGCCTCGGATGGGGCAGAACGTGCAGATGATGAAGAGAAGGGGGCGCATGCGTAATGGATATGATCTACAGCTTGATGACGACACTCCTGCCGTTTGACTGGCTCAGCAGCAATTTCATGAAGAACGCCTTCCTCGCGGTGCTGCTCGTCACGCCGCTCTTCGGCCTCATCAGCACGATGGTCGTCTCGAACCGCATGGCCTTCTTCTCGGATTCGCTCGGCCACGGCGCCTTCACCGGTATCGCCATCGGTGTGCTCCTGGGCTCCGTCTCGCCGCTGCTGTCGCTCGTCGTCTTCTCGGTGGCCTTCGCGCTCTTCATCACCTACATCAAGAACAAGAGCACGGCCTCGACCGACACGATCATCGGCGTCTTCTCGGCGACGGCCATCGCGCTCGGCCTCATGATCATGAGCCATGGCGGCGGCTTCAACAAGTTCTCTTCCTTCATGATCGGCGACATCCTGTCGATCACGCCGGAAGACCTCTCGGCATTGGCCGTCGTCTTCGTGCTCGGCCTCATCGCTTGGGGCCTGCTCTTCAACCAGCTACTCGTGCTCTCCATCAACTCGTCGTTCGCGCGCAGCCGCGGCATCCCCGCATTCTGGATCGAGAGCGCCTTTGCCTCGCTGCTCGCCGTCGTCGTCTCCATCAGCATCCAGTGGGTCGGCATCCTGATCATCAACGCGATGCTCGTACTGCCGGCGGCCGGCGCGCGCAACATCGCCAACAACGTCAAGCAGTACCATCTCTTCTCCGTGCTCATCGCGATGTTCTCGGGCTTCTTTGGCCTGATGCTAGCCTACTACTTCGACATGGCCGCCGGCGCGACGATCGTCGTGATCTCCTCGGTGCTGTTCTTTCTGACGCTTCTCCTGAAGCCGTACTTCAGCCGCTGAATGAGCTGGCTGATCTGTACGCCGGGGGCAGACAGGACGCGGGATATGTGGTAGGATAATAGGTAATGTTCATATGACACAGGAAGGGGATTCCAGAATTGAAGACGACGATTATCGGCATTGCGGGCGGCACGGGCTCGGGCAAGTCCACATTCACGAACCGGCTCAAGGCGCATTTCGGGGACAGCGTCACGGTCATCTACCACGATGACTACTACAAGGCGCACGACGAGATCCCGTTTGAAGAACGCCAGTACATCAACTACGACCATCCGGATTCACTCGAGACGGACCTGCTCGTCGCGCACCTCGAGGCACTGCGCGAGGGCAGGAGCATCGAGTGCCCGGTCTACGACTTCACGCGCCACACGCGCTCCAACCGGACGAAGATCATCGAGCCGAGCCAGGTCATCATCGTCGAGGGCATCCTGATCTTCCAGGACGAGCGCCTGCGCAACCTCTTTGACATCAAGATTTTCGTCGAGGCCGACGCCGACGAGCGCATCCTGCGCCGCGTGCTGCGCGACATGAACGAGCGCGGCCGCGACCTCGAGAACATCATCAATCAGTACTTGACGACGGTCAAGCCGATGCATTACCTCTACGTCGAGCCGACGAAGACCCTCGCCGACATCGTCATCAACAGCGGCCTCAACGACGTGGCCTTCGACATCATGAAGACGAAGATACAGGACATCCTCGCAAACGCAGAGTCCTGACATCTGGATATGAGAAAAGCAGCCTGCCCGAAAGGGAAGGCTGCTTTTCTGCATCATGGGCAAATCGAATCTTGCCAACAAAAAACCGCTGCAAGAGCAGCGGTCAATCTTTCAGATGGTGCGCTCGGGCAGAGTCGAACTGCCGCTTTCGGCTCCGGAGGCCAACGTCCTATCCACTGGACTACGAGCGCGATTCGTTCACTGGGAACAAAAAATAGTATATCATGAAACGCACTCGCTTGTCAATTTGAGATGCGCGGCGTCAGGGGTCCGTGCGCATGCCGCGGCCTCTGCTGCGGCCGTTCTCGATGAAGTCGCAGACGTGATCCGTCAGCGCGGCGAGCGCGAAGTAGAAGAGCACGCAGATGGCGAAGATTGCGAGCGGTGCGGCTGCGACCATGATAGCGATCTCGAGGATGTGGTAATCCACGCGCAGGCGGATGTACTCGCAGAGGAATGCGGCGAGTGTGATGAGCAGGTAGCCTTTTGCCCAGTCCATTCTAGTTCTCCTTTCTGTTGGTATGCCGGTCCGTCGGCCGGCTACTTGCATGAAACGTCGAATCTGTCTTTTGAAAACGTTTTCATTATAGCACGGAGTCCCTCGATGGCAAGGACAAAATGGCGATTTTGAGCAGTGCGATGAAGAAAAAGCAAGTAAGAAAAAACCGCCCGGTCAGTACGCGCGATACGGACGGGCGGTCTTGTGGCATTATCACCGCTTGTGGTTCTTGAGGAAGTTCTCGATGCGCGCGAGGGCTTCGGAGATCTTATCGATGGACGTTGCGTACGAGCAGCGCACGTGGCCTTCGCCGCAGGCGCCGAAGGCAGAGCCCGGTATCAGCGCGACGTGTTCGGCCTTGAGCAGTTCTTCGGCGAACTCGTCGGAGGTGTAGCCCGTGCTCGTGATGTCCGGGAAGATGTAGAACGCGCCCTTCGGCTCGAAGCACGGCAGGCCCATCTTCGTGAAGCCGTCGTAGATCAGGTGGCGGCGGCGGTCGTACTCGGCGACCATCTTTTTCATGTACTTCTCACCGTGGCGCAGCGCCTCGATGGCGGCAATCTGGGCCGTGATCGGCGCGCAGAGCATCGTGTACTGGTGGATCTTCGTCATAGCGCTGATGAACGCCTTGTTGCCGAGCGCATAGCCGATGCGCCAGCCCGTCATCGCGTAGGCCTTCGAGAAGCCGTTGAGGAGGATCGTGCGCTCCTGCATGCCGGGCAGCGAGGAGAAGCAGACGTGCTTCTCGCCGCCGTACGTGAGGTCGCCGTAGATCTCGTCGGAGATGACGATGAGGTCGTGCTTCTCGGCGAAGGCGGCGATAGCGAGGAGGTCCTTGCGCGTCATGATGGCGCCCGTCGGGTTGTTCGGGTAGCCGATGAGCAGCACCTTCGTCTTAGGCGTCACGTGCTCCTCGAGCTCGTCTGGCGTGATGCGGAACTCGTTCTCAATCTTGGCCGGCACGGCGACGGGCTTGCCGCCCGCGAGGATCGTGCAGGCCTGATAGGAGACGTAGCACGGCTCCGGGATGAGGACTTCGTCGCCCGGCGCGAGGATGGCGCGCATGACGAGGTCGAGCGCCTCGCTGACGCCGACCGTTACGAGGATGTCCGTGTCAGCATCGTAGGAGCAGTCGTACTCCTGCTGGTAGTGCTTGGCAATCTCCTCGCGCAGTTCGGGCAGGCCGCGGTTAGCCGTGTACGAGGTGTAGCCCTGCTCGAGGCCGTAGACGCAGCTCTCGCGGATGGACCACGGCGTGACGAAGTCCGGCTCGCCGACGCCTAACGAGATGACGTCTTCCATCTTGGCGGCGATGTCGAAGAACTTGCGGATGCCGGACGGGGCGATGGCGTTGACGCGCGGCGAGAGGCGCTCCTGCCAGTCAGTTCTCTTCTCGATCATGGTGTCACCACCAGTCTGCGGTCGCGCTCTTCGTCGTTGATGATGACGCCGTCCTTCTTGTAGGGCTTGAGCATGAAGTGGCTGCGCGTCTGCGTGACGCCCTCAATCGTGGCGAGGCGCGTCGCGACGAAATTCGCGACATCCTTGAGGGATTTGCCCTCGATGATGACGAGCAGGTCGAAGCTGCCGCTCATGAGGTAGACCGTGCGGACCTCATCGAAGCGGTAGATGCGCTCCGCGATGGCGTCGAAGCCAACCTCGCGCTGTGGCGTCAGGTTGATCTCGATGACGGCCGTCACGGTGTCCGTGCCGAACTTCTCCCAGTTGATCAGCGTGTTGTACGACAGGATGATCTTGTCCTTCTCAAGCTTCTTGATGTCCTGCTCGACTTCATACTCGCTGCGGTGCAGCATCGAGGCCAGCTCGTTGACCGGCCGGCGTGCGTCGTGCTCGAGGAGCTCCAGCAATTCTTTCATGTAAAATCCCCCTTGCTGTTCGGAATCTGTGTGAAACATCGTGTGAAATCAATTCGTAGAAATCAGAATAATTATATCATATCTGTATCGTGAGGAAAAGCAAGAATGAATCCTGAGACAATCCGTTCCACTCGATAGAGACAAATGGCGAATGGCATGTGGTCAGGCGTCTCTTTGCGAAAAGATTAGGAAGCCTTCTTGCATCTGCCAACCGTTTTGGGTACAATAAATCTTGAAGAAGAGACAAGCTCTCTTAGACGAAGTGTTCCCGATCTGTTTTGCGTTTGGAGGAAAAAGCACTCATGACGGTAAGAAGAATTTTCGTAGAAAAAAGACAGGGATTCGATATCCCGGCTCAGCAGCTCTGCGACGATCTGAAAGAAACCTTCCATCTCGATGGCCTCGAGGCGGTCCGCATCATCAACCGCTACGACATCGAGGGCCTCAGCGATGAGGAGTACGAGAAGGTCAAGTTCGTCGTCTTTGCGGAGGCGCCTGTTGACAAAGTCTATGAAGAGACGCTGCCAGCATTTAAGGATTCCCGCATGTTTGCTGTCGAGTACCTGCCGGGCCAGTACGACCAGACGGCAGACTCCGCAGCGCAGTGCGTCCAGCTCGTCACGCAGAAGGAGCGCCCGCAGATCGCGACGGCACGCGTCATCGTCCTGACGGGAAAAGTCGACGATGAGACGCTGCAGAAAATCAAGGACTACTGCATCAATGCGGTCGAGAGCCGCGAGGCTTCGCTCACGAAACCGGAGTCGCTCGACATGGTCACGGAGGAGCCGGCTGACGTCGAGGTGCTGGATTCGTTCAATGCGATGAGCGAAGAGGAGCTGCATGCATTCATGGATGCGCGCGGCTTTGCGATGAGCTTCGAGGATCTCAAGTTCTGCCAGGAATACTTCCGCGATACGGAACACCGCGCGCCGACTATCACGGAGCTGCGCGTCATCGACACGTACTGGTCGGACCACTGCCGCCACACGACGTTTACGACGGCCATCGACGACGTCACGATCGAGGACGGCTACTTCTCCCCAGCGCTGACGGCGGCCTACCGCAAGTACAAGGAAGACCGCGATACGCTCTACGGCGAGGCGACGGACCGCGCGGTCACGCTGATGGACATCGCCGTCATCGGCGCCAAGGCGCTGCGCAAGGAGGGACTGCTCGATGACCTCGACAAGTCCGAGGAGATCAACGCCTGCAGCATCGTCGTCAAGGCGGACATCGGCGGCAAGCAGGAAGACTGGCTCGTCATGTTCAAGAACGAGACGCACAACCATCCGACGGAGATCGAGCCGTTCGGCGGCGCGGCCACCTGCCTTGGCGGTGCCATCCGCGACCCGCTCTCGGGCCGCTCGTATGTCTACCAGGCCATGCGCGTGACGGGCGCCGCTGATCCGCGCCGTCCGTTCAGCGAGACGCTGCCGGGCAAGCTGCCGCAGAAGAAGATCACGCTCGGCGCTGCCGCTGGCTACAGCTCGTACGGCAACCAGATTGGCCTCGCGACGGGCCAGGTCCGCGAGGTCTACCACGAGGGCTACATGGCGAAGCGCATGGAGATCGGTGCCGTCATCGCGGCTGCACCGAAGGATAACGTCGTGCGCGAGCGCCCGGCGGCCGGTGACATCATCGTGCTCGTCGGCGGCCGCACGGGCCGCGACGGCTGCGGCGGTGCGACGGGCTCGTCGAAGGAGCATACGGAAGAGTCGCTGACGACCTGCGGCGCAGAGGTCCAGAAGGGCAACCCGCCGACGGAGCGCAAGATCCAGCGCCTGTTCCGCAACCCGAAGGTCTCCCGCATGATCAAGCGCTGCAACGACTTCGGTGCCGGCGGTGTCGCCGTTGCCATCGGTGAGCTCGCCGACGGCCTCGTCATCGACCTCGATGCAGTCAAGAAGAAGTACAAGGGCCTCGATGGCACGGAACTTGCCATCTCCGAATCGCAGGAGCGCATGGCTGTCGTGCTCGACCCGAAGGATGTCGAGGTCTTCCAGAAGTTCTCGGATGAGGAGAACCTCGAGGCGACGCCGGTAGCCGTCGTCACGGAGCAGCCGCGCCTGATCATGAAGTGGCGCGGCAACGAGATCGTCCAGATGAACCGCGCGTTCCTCGACACGAACGGCGTGCGCCAGCATGTCACGGCTGTCATCGCCCAGCCGGATACGGCGAAACGCTACCTTGCAGAAATCCCGGCAGCCGTCAAGGCCTGCGGTGAGGACCTCCAGAAGGCATGGCTCACGAATCTCCAGGACCTCAATGTCTGCAGCCAGAAAGGTCTTGCCGAGCGCTTCGACTCGACGATTGGCGGCAACACGGTGCTCATGCCGTTCGGTGGCAAGACGCAGCTGACGCCGGCTGAGGGCATGGTCGCCAAGCTGCCGGTACTCGGCGCAGAGACGACGACGGCCACGGCCATGACGTTCGGCCTCAACCCGGCCTTCACGGAGTGGAGCCCGTTCCACGGCGCCCTCTACTCGGTCGTAGAGGCGGCGGCCAAGATGGTCGCACTCGGCGGCGATGCCGCGAAGATCCGCCTGACGTTCCAGGAGTACTTCGAGAGCCTCGGCAAGGACCCGGAGAAGTGGGGCAACCCGTTCGCCGCCCTCATTGGTGCGCTCTGGGCACAGCATGAGCTCGGCATCCCCGCCATCGGCGGCAAGGACTCGATGTCCGGCACGTTCGAGCACATCCACGTACCGCCGACGCTCGCAGCATTCGCGGTCGACGTCATGAAGGCTGATGCAGCCGTCTCGCCGGAGTTCAAGCAGGCGGGCAGCCGCGTCTACATCGTGCCTGCTGAGAAGGACGCGCAGGACCTGCCGGTCTTCCCGAAACTGCGCGCGAACTTCGAGAAGATCCGCCAGCTCACGGCGGCGGGCAAAGTCCGCGCGGCGCAGAGCATCGGCGTCGGCGGCATCGCAGCTGCCGTCACGAAGATGACGCTGGGCAATGGCATCGGCTTCGCCTTTGCGAAGGACATGACGGCAGAGGAGCTCTTCTGCGCCGACTACGGCACGATCCTGCTCGAACTCGCAGACGATGTCGATGTCGCAGCAGCGCTTGCAGGTACGGGCGCCTATGAGCTCGGCAAGACGGCAGCTGAGCAGGAGATTCGCGTGAACGGCAGCGTCATCAGTATCGCTGAGGCAGAGCAGGCCTACACGACGCCGCTCGAGAAGATCTTCCCGACGAAGACGAAGAAGGTCAGCGGCACGGCGACGTACGTGCCGTACACGAAGGGCAACGGCATCCAGCCGACGGTACACATTGCGCGCCCGCATGTCATCATCCCGGTCTTCCCGGGCACGAACTGCGAGTACGATTCGGCGCGCGCTTGGGAGCGCGCCGGCGCGACAGCAGAGACGATTGTCGTGCGCAACCTGACGCCGGCGGCTGTCGAGGAGACGGTAGACGCGCTCGTCGCTGGCATCAAGCGTTCGCAGATTATCATGCTGCCGGGCGGCTTCTCCGGCGGCGATGAGCCGGACGGCTCCGGCAAGTTCATCGCGGCGATGTTCCGCAACCCGCGTATCAAGGAGGAGGTCATGGAGCTCCTGCAGAAGCGCGACGGCCTGATGATCGGCATCTGCAACGGCTTCCAGGCGCTCATTAAGCTCGGACTCGTGCCGTACGGTGAGATCCGCGACCTCTCGGAGAACTCGCCGACGCTGACGCACAACACAATCGGCCGCCATGCCTCGTGCATGGTCGAGACGCGCGTCATCTCGAACCTCTCGCCGTGGTTCAACAACGTCAAGGTCGGCGACGTCCACACGATCGCCATCTCGCACGGCGAGGGCCGCTTCGTGGCGGATGCCGAGACGGTCAAGAAGCTCCAGCAGAACGGCCAGATCGCGACGCAGTATGTCGATGCAGCCGGCAACCCGTCGCTCGACATCGCCTTCAACCCGAACGGCTCGGTCGACGCCATCGAGGGCATCACGAGCCCGGATGGCCGCGTCCTCGGCAAGATGGGCCACTCCGAGCGCATCGGCGCCTCGGTCGCGAAGAACGTCCCGGGCAACAAAGACCAGCAGCTCTTCGAGGCCGGTGTCCGCTACTACAAATAAGTAGACGATGCACCGCTGGCGTGATAAAATAAAAGAATAGTTGACGAATGCGGTCAGTGGCTACTGGCCGCATTCTTATATCAGGGGGGTATCACTTTGGTTGGTATCGTAATCGTTTCACATAGCCAGAAGCTGGCCGAGGGCGTCAAAGAACTGGCGGAGATGATGGCGAACGACGTGCATATCGAAGCGGCAGGCGGCCTCGATGAGGGGCTGCTCGGCACGAGCTTCGAGCGCGTCAAGGTCGCGATCGAGGATGTCTGCGGCACAGACGGTGCCGTCGTGCTCATGGACATGGGCTCGGCCGTCATGACGGCTGAACTCGCCGTCGAGGAGTGCCGCGACGAGGCCGTGCGCCTCGTGGACTGCCCGATTGCCGAGGGCGCCGTGCTCGCGGCGCTCGCCGCGGCGAGCGGGGCAGGCCTTGACGAAGTCGCGCGCAGGGCAGAGTCCGCGCGCGACATGGAAAAGTTGGAAAAAAGTGGGGAGGCGTGAGCCAGTCACAAACTTCCATTGACAAGGTTGCTATAATGTATAGCTGTAAGAGTATACGTGACAGACACTTGACGCGTCTGGCGTCTGTCTCGCGTGGGTCCCTGTAAGGCGCGTATCGGGAGGATGAGAACCATCAATTTCCAGGATTTAAAGAAAGAAGACAAGCCGGTGCTGGACCGTCATTTTTCCAGCGGCTACTACGAGAATTCCCATTTCAACTTCACGAACTTCTTCATGTGGCGCGAACCGTACCATGTAAAGTGGGCAGAAGATGACGGTGTGCTCTACATGACGTGCGAGTGGGAAGGGGAGCTCATGGCCATCCAGCCATTCTGTGAAGAAGAGAAGTGGCCGGAGGCAACGGCGGCCATCATCGCTTACTTCGAGCAGCAGGGCCGTCCGCTCGTCTTCACGGGCATCGAGAAGGCCTATGCGGAGTTCCTCGGGCAGTACGACGGTGCGGATTTCGAGATCGAAGACGATCGCGACAACTGGGACTACGTCTACGAGGCGGAGAAGCTCATCAGCCTCTCGGGCCGCAAGCTCCACTCCAAGAAGAACCATCTCAATGCCTTCCGCAAGATGTACCCGCAGGCGGAGTACCTGCCCATCACCGAGGACATCATCACGGCCTGCAAGATCGAGCTCAACAACTGGTACAAGCTGCGTATCCAGGATGAGCCGGACGACCCCTTCATCGGCTGGGAGCGCAAGGCCATCATGGAGATCTTCAACGACTTTGACTATTTCAAGCTCAAGGGTGGCGCCATCCGCCTCGATGACCGCATCATAGCCTTCACGTTCGGCGAGGCGCTCAATGCCGACACGGCCGTCATCCACGTCGAGAAGGCTGACCCGAACATCCGCGGCGCTTACCCTGCCATCAACCAGGGCTTCGTCGAGCACGCCTGGAGTGCGATGACCTATATCAACCGCGAAGAGGACATGGGCCATGAGGGACTGCGCAAGGCCAAGGAATCGTACAAGCCGTTCAAGATGATCGAGAAATTCAATGCGCGCCGCAAGTGATTGACCTTGCAACATGCGTTTGGATTCGCTACAATGAAGATGCAAGACATGAGTTGAATCTGTGTAAGATTGAATCATTAGGGGAGGTATTTTTATGGCAAAGCGTTTTTTCAGATGTGAGAAATGTGGGAATATCGTCGGGCTCATCAAGGATGCTGGCGGCCCACTGAGCTGCTGCGGCCAGCCGATGACGGAACTCATCCCCAATACGGTCGATGCGGCTGCTGAGAAGCATGTGCCGGTCATCACGCTGGACCGCGAGGGCGGCGAAGTGACGGTCCAGGTCGGCACAGTCGCGCATCCGATGCTGCCGGAGCACTTCATCGAGTGGATCCATCTCGAGACAGAGAATGGCGCACAGATCAAGCACCTCAAACCGGGCGATGCGCCGGAGGCCGTCTTCATGCTGGCGGGCAGCGATAAACCCGTCGCTGCGTTCGCTTACTGCAACCTCCACGGCCTCTGGAAGGCGGAATTCCATGAAGACTGAAGACTGAGAACTGAGGGCTGAAGTGAAGCCTGAAGTTTGAGGCTGTGTGCATCGGAGCATAAAGAAAGAGGAAGGATTCCCGAGCGGATCCTTCCTCTTTTTTCGTGCTGCTTTTATGCAATTGTATCAGCGCGCGCCACAGGTCCCCGTGACGGCCTGGCAGTCTTCCTCGCGGTTCGTCAGGCCGAGCTCTGCGATCATCGCCATGTCTTCCTTGATCGTCGTGCCGGATGTCGTGAGCATGTTGCCCGTGATCGAGGCGGAGGCACCGGCCCGAAGCGCTGTGGTGCCGTTCTCGGGCAGCAGCTTGCGGCCCGCGGCCAGGCGGATGTTGGCCGATGGATTGATGTAGCGGAAGAAGGCAATCGTGCGCAGGATGTCAGCGGCTGGCAGCTGCGGGCGTCCTTCCATGCCCGTGCCGGGAATCGGCATGAGCGCGTTGATCGGGATGGACTCGATGCCGAGCTCTGCGAGGGAGACGGCCATGTCGAGGCGGTCCTCCCAGGTCTCGCCCATGCCGATGATGCCGCCAGAGCAGACGCAGAAGCCTTCTTCCTGTGCCATCTTGATGGTCCGGATGCGGTCGTCGTAGGTGTGCGACGTGCAGATCTGCGGGAAGAAGCGGCGGCTCGTCTCGATGTTGTGGTGGTAGCTCGTGACGCCGGCTGTGCGCAGGCGGCGCAGCTGTGCGCGCGTCAGCAGGCCGTGCGAGGCGCAGAGGTCGATGTGGCAGGTCGCGCGCATGGCCTCGTAGGCCTCGATGGCCCGGTCGAAGTCGCGGCCCGCAAGCGCGCGGCCCGAGGTCACGATGGCGAAGCGGTTGGCACCGGCCGCCTCGTTGGCGCGTGCGTGCGCGAGGATCGTCTCCTGGGGCAGGAAGCCGTACTCCTCGATGCCCGTGTGGTGGCAGGCCGCCTGCGCGCAGTACTTGCAGTTCTCGCCGCAGCGGCCGCTGCGCCCGTTGATGATCGTGCAGAAGTCGACGTGTTTGCCGCAGAAGTGGTCCTGCAGCAGACGGGCGCCCTCCTGCAGCTCAGCGAGCGGCGCCTTGAGGAACAGCGAGAGGTCATCCCCACGCTTGATGCGGTAGCCCGCGATGATTTTCTTGGCCAGTGACAGGCAGTTTGCTTCCGACATGATAAGACCTCGATTCGTGCGATGTGTCAGGATATACTGGATGATTATGGTCAACATTATACGTCTTTATTGGTTTACCGTCAACCTGCAGCTCTGTAGAGATTTACGAAAGGATGGATTCCATTGACAAATCATCTGGGTGTTGTACAATGAAGCTATATTGGAAATTCTATCTCTATATAGTAGAAAGAAGCAGGTGAAGTATTTCTTTGCAGCAGGCATTGGAAAGACAGATTGTCTTTGAAGACCATAAAGAAGCGTACGCGCTGCTCGGGGACCGGGACGAGTTCCTGCAGGTGCTGCGCGAGAATTTTGACTGCCAGTTCATCAGCCGCGGCGAGCAGCTCGAGATCCTCGGCGAGGCCGCTGAGGTCAAGATGGCGGCGACGCTCGTCGAGGAGCTCCAGTATCTCTACCGCCAGGGCACGACGATCACGATGCACGAGGTCCGCTACGGCATCGGGCTCGTGCGCGGCGGCAAGGGCGAGGCGTTGCACACGCTGTTCGGCGACACCATCCTCGTGACCTCTAGGGGCCGCCACGTGCGCCCGAAGACGCTCGGACAGCGCCTCTACCTCGACACGATCCGCCATAATTCCATCACGTTCGGCATCGGCCCAGCGGGCACGGGCAAGACGTACCTGGCCGTCGTCATGGCCGTCGCCGCCTTGCGCAACAAAGAAGTGCGCCGCATCATCCTGACGCGCCCTGCCGTCGAGGCGGGCGAGCGCCTCGGCTTCCTGCCGGGCGACCTGCAGGACAAGGTCGACCCCTATCTGCGCCCGCTCTACGATGCCTTGCAGGACATCCTCGGCCAGGACAGCTACCAGAAGCTCATGGCCAAGGGCATCATCGAGATCGCGCCGCTCGCCTACATGCGCGGCCGTACGCTCGAGGACGCCTTCGTCATCCTCGATGAGGCGCAGAACACGACGGACAAGCAGATGAAGATGTTCCTGACGCGCCTGGGCTTCGGCTCGCGCATGGTCGTCACCGGCGACCTCGGACAGGTCGACTTGCCGCGCGGCGTCGCTTCGGGCCTGCGCGAGGCCAGCCAGGTCCTCAAGGACGTAAAGGGCATCGGTATCGTGCGCATGGCGCCGGTCGATGTTATCCGCCACGATGTCGTCACGCGCATCGTCGAGGCGTACGGAGCCTGGGAAGAGAAAAAGAAGAAAGAGAAGGAGGCTCGCGCCAAGTGAATGTCATCATCAGCAATTATCCAGAAGACCTCGAGGTGCCGCAGGAGTACGTCGCGAATGTGACGGCTGCGGCCCAGAAGGTCGGCGAGCTCTACGGCGTCGAGAACGGCGAGGTCAGCATCACGCTGACCAACAACGACTACATCCATGAGCTCAACCGCCAGTACCGCGGCATCGACCGTCCGACGGACGTGCTCTCCTTCGCGCTCAATGAGAGCGAGGAACCGGAGGTCACGGGCGGTGCCGACATCAATGTGCTCGGCGATCTCGTCATCTCGGTGGAGCGCGCAGAGGAGCAGGCCAAGGACTTCGGCCACAGCGTCAAGCGCGAGATGGCCTTCCTGACGGTGCACGGCATGCTGCATCTCCTGGGCTACGATCACATGGAGGAAGAGGAGCGCCTCGAGATGGAGCAGGAGCAGCGCTTCGTCATGGAGAAGCTCGGCATCCCGCGCAAATGACGCAAGATTGACACAGCATAACACAGCATATGAGAAAAGCAAGACAGAAAGAGAAGTGAAGATATGGAACAGAACGCAAAGCAGCCAAAACATAAATCGGGCTTCATCGCCGTCATCGGCCGCCCGAACGTCGGCAAGTCGACGCTCATCAACACGCTGATCGGCCAGAAGATCGCCATCATGAGCGACAAGCCGCAGACCACGCAGAACCGCATCCTCTGCATCCTGACGGAGCCGGATGCCCAGATTGTCTTCCTCGACACGCCGGGCATCCACAAGCCGAAGCACAAGCTCGGCGAGTACATGGTCAAGGCGGCAGAGGGCACCTTGAAGGAAGTCGACGCCATCCTCTTCGTCGTCGATGCGACCGAGAAGATGGGCCCGGGCGAGTACTACATCCTCGAGCGCCTGCAGGCGACGAGCAAGCCGGTCATCCTCGTCGTCAACAAGCTCGACCTCATCGAGAAGGAGCAGGTGCTGCCAATCATCTCGCGCTATGCGGACAAGTACCCGTTTGTCGGCGTCGTGCCAATCTCGGCCAAGGCGGAGACAAATCTCGACTCCCTGCTGACGGAAGTCAAGAAGTATCTGCCGGAGGGACCGCAGTACTATCCGGAGGACATGGTCACGGACCAGCCAGAGCGCCTGATCGTCGCCGAGCTCATCCGCGAGAAGGTCCTGCAGCTCACGCGCGACGAGGTGCCGCATGCGGTGGCCGTCGAGACGGATGAGATGACGACGCGCCCGAACGGCGATGTCTACATCCGCGCGACCATCTACGTCGAGCGCGACTCGCAGAAGGGCATCATCATCGGTGCCAAGGGCGCGATGCTCAAGGAAATCGGCGCCCTCGCGCGCAAGGACATCGAAGCGCTGCTCGGCTCGCGCGTCTTCCTCGACCTCTGGGTCAAGGTCAAGAAGGATTGGCGCAACCGTGAAGGCGTGCTCCACAACTTCGGTTTCGGGGTGGAATCGTAATGTCAGAGGAGCATAAGAGCCGCCTCTCTAAGCGCATCTCGCGCCGTTTCGTCAACGGCCTGATCCTGCTCGTGCCCATCGTCATCACGCTGCTCGTCGTCAGTGAGGTGCTGCACTTCACGGAGGGCGTGCTCGGCAAGCATCTGCCGTTCTACTTCCCGGGGCTCGGCATCATCACGGTGGTGCTCGGCATCTACTTCGTCGGCTGGATCTCGTCGTATTGGATTATGCGGCGGATGATCCATTATGGCGAGGCGCTGCTCGGCAAGATCCCCGTCGTCAAGTTCATCTACAACAGCGTCAAGCACCTCTCGACGGCTGTCTTCGAGTCGAACAACATGTTCGACCACGTCGTGCTCGTGCCGTTCCACCAGTCGAAAGCGCTGGGCTTCATCATGGCCGACGTGCCGCCGGTGCTCAAGGAGAAGCTTGGCGACGACTACGTCTGCGTCTTCGTGCCCTGGAGCCTCAACATGACCTCGGGCACGAATCTCTTCGTGCGCAAGCAGGATGTCATCTATCTCGACATCAGCAGCGAGTCGGCCCTGCAGTACATGCTGACGGCAGGCGCCGTCATGCCGAGACGGCTGGCAAACGAGGCAGAGCCGCAGTCGAATCTCTCGGCGGAGGCAGCGGCCGAGCTCGCCAAACAGAAGAAGGGCTGACCGATGGCACTCTATCAGACGGAAGCCGTCGTGCTCGGCTCGAAGAACTGGGGCGATGCCGATAAGATGATGACCTTCTTCACGAAGGAGCGCGGCCTCGTGCGGGCGGCTGCTTTCGGCTGCCGCAGGCCGAGGAGCCCGCTGGCCGGCGGCATGCAGATGTTCTCGTACCTCGACCTGCAGCTCTCGGAGGGCAGGCGCGTCGACACCGTGCGCCAGTGCCTGCTGCGCCGCCACTACAGGAAGCTCAGCGAAGACCTCACGGCGATGGCCTATGGCAGTTTCGTCGCAGAGTTCCTGCGCGAGTTCCTGCCGGAGGGCCAGCCGGAGCCGCGGATGTTTGCCGCACTCTTAGACATCCTCGATGCCTTCGAGCGCCGCAATCCGCGCGTCACGGCCGTGGCGGCCGTCTATCAGCTCATGGAGTTCACGGGCCTGCAGCTTCGCTATGAGAACTGCGTCCACTGCGGCAGGAAGATCGAAGGGGATGCCGCGTTCTCCATGCACGAGGGCGGCGTGCTCTGCAGGGACTGCGCGACGCCGGACGCCAAGGCATTCCCCGAGGAACTGCGCCACTTCATCGTCGGCCTGCGCGACTTTGACTGGCAGCGCGGAGAGCTGCGTCTTTCCTCGGCCAAGCTTATCGCGGCGGAGCAGCTGCTGCTCGCCTACCTGCAGGACCTCTTAGGCCGACCGCTCAAATCGCTGGCCTTCATCCAGCAGCTCAGCATGACGGGCTCATGAATCACTTGTATACAGAAAAAACGCTCACATCTTTTGGGACGTGAGCGTTTTTTGGTGGAGTCGTGGCAGCTCAGCCGAGCGTCTTGCCTGAGAGGGCCGTCTCCATGAAGGTCTTCTGGGCGCCAATCGGCGTCATGCCCTTGCGGCACGATGCGCGGACGTACGAGCCGTCGGAGCGCATGAGGTATGCCTTCGTGTTGTCCTTGAGGTACGTCTGCAGGATGGCGTGCAGGCGGTCCTTGTGGTCCTGCTCTCGGATCGGGATCATGAGCTCGACGCGGTTGTTGAGGTTGCGCGGCATCCAGTCGGCCGACGAAATGAAGACGTCTTCGCGACCGCCGTTGTAGCAGTAGAGGATGCGGCTGTGCTCGAGGAAGCGGCCGACGATGCTGCGGACGTGGATGTTCTCGCTGATCTCCGGCAGGCCCGGGCGCAGGACGCAGATGCCGCGGACAATCAGGTCAATCTTGACGCCGGCTGCCGATGCCTCGTAGAGCTTGGCGATGATCAGGCGGTCGAGCAGGGAGTTCATCTTGGCGGCGATGTAGGCGCGCTCGCCGCGCTTTGCGTGCTCGATTTCCTGATCGATCTCGGCCATGATCGTCTCGCGCAGGTTGAGCGGTGCGACGATGAGCTTGTTCCAAGCCGGCGGATCGGAGAAGCCGGAAAGGAAGTTGAAGAAGCGGGAGCCGTCGACGCCAATCTCGTTGTCGGCGGTCATCAGGCCGATATCGGTGTAGATCTTGGCCGTCGAGCCATTGTAGTTGCCCGTGGCGAGATGGCAGTAGCGGCGGATGCCGTCTTCCTCGCGGCGCACGACCATCGTGATCTTGGAGTGGGTCTTGAGGCCGAGGATGCCGTAGATGACGTGGCAGCCGGCTTCTTCGAGGCGGCGGGCCATGATGATGTTGTTCTCCTCATCGAAGCGCGCCTTGACCTCCATGAGCACGGTGACCTGTTTGCCGTTGCGCGCGGCGTCGGCGAGGGCGGAGATGATCGGCGACTTGCTCGAGACGCGGTAGAGCGTCTGCTTGATGGCCAGCACGGCCTCGTCGTCGGCTGCCGTGCGGATGAAGTTCTCGACCGTCGCGAACGTCTCGTACGGATGGTGGACGAGGATGTCCTTCTCGCGGATGGCCTTCCAGATGTCCTTCGTCTTGCGCGCGGCGAGCTCAATCGACGGCTGCGGCACGAAGGGCTCGTAGCGCAGCTCATCGTAGCCCTTGATGTTGGCGAAGGAGGAGAAGAAGGCGGCGCCGAGCGGACCGTCGATCGTGTAGACGTCGAGGTCGTCGAGCTCGAGCTCCTTCTGGAGCGTCTTGCGCGTCTCCTTGGAGGCCGCCTTGGCGATCTCGAGGCGGACGGCAGCGCCTTTGCGGCGCTTCTCGAGGGATTTCTCGACCTCGAGGAGCAGGTCGTCGACGTCCTCGCGGATGTCGAGGTCGGCATCGCGCGTGACGCGGAACGGCGTCGTCTCGAGAATCTCGTAGCCCGTGAAGAAGCGCTCGGCGAAGTAGCTCAGGATGTCTTCGAGGTAGAGGTAGTGCTGGAGCTCTGGCACCTTGATGAGGCGGCCGAGAACGGAGACCGGCACCGGCAGGATGGCGAGGCGGACTTCCTTGTCCTCAGGGCGCTTGAGGTGGACGGCGAGGTTGAGGCTCTTGCTCGTCAGGAAGGGGAAGGGGTGCGAGGGATCGATGCCCATCGGCGTGACGACCGGGAAGATCTCGCGCTCGAAGAACTCGGTCAGCCAAAGCTCCTGCTTGGCGTCGAGGTCCGTCGGCTGGACGAAGCGGATGCCGTGTGCCGTGAGCTCTTTAAGCGTCGCCTTGAGGCAGCGGTCGATGTCGCGCATCTGGTCGTGCGCGATGCGGCTGACGGCGTCCATCTGTCCCTGCGGCGTCAGGCCGCTGATGTCGTGGTGCTTGACGCCGCTCTCGATGAGGTGCTTGAGGCCGGCGACGCGGATCATGAAGAACTCGTCGAGGTTGGAGCAGCTGATGGCGATGAAGCGCAGGCGCTCGAGCAGGGGATTGTCCTCGCAGGTGGATTCGCGCAACACGCGCTGGTTGAAGCTCAGCCAGGTGCACTCGCGATTCAGGTAGTATTGACGGTCATTGAAGTCCATGTTCATTTCCTCCTTAAGACGGGCTCGATGCCGAAGATCTCGCGGAACAGCACTGAGGCTTGTGCGAAACTCCAGCGGATCAGCGAGATATCGTATTCTGACGTGTAGTTGACGTAGAGTTTTTCCTTGACGAGGCGCACGGAAAGGTCCTGGATGCGGCCGCTGTGGCCCTGGTCAAGGGCGTCGGCAAGGCGCAGGATCGCGCAGCACTTGTCGGCGATGATCTTCTGTTCCTGCGTCAGGCGCTGGTAATGCACGTCCTTCTTGCCGGGGTTGTCGCGGTGGTAGTAGTAGCTGATGCAGGCGATGACTTCCTTCTCGGCGTCTGTGATGCCGAAGATGTCCGTGCCCATGATGATCTGCCAGGAGTGCAGCGGGTAGTTGCGCAGGTTGACGAACTTGCCCGTCTCGTGCAGCAGTGCGCTCATGCGCAGCAGCAGGCGGTGGCGCGTCGAGAGGCCGTGTATGCGGCGCAGTCCGTCGAAGAGCTTCGTCGCGTACTCGTCGATGCGGCTGATGTGCGGCAGGTTGCAGTTGTAGCGCATGGCCGTGCTGCGCGCGAGGTCGAGCAGCAGGTCGGCCTGCTCGGAGATGGCGCTCGGGCTGATGCGCTGTGCGCCACACCAGGCAGCGTAGCCGTAGAGGAAGGTCGTGTTCATGACGAGGATCGTGTCGATGTTGAGTGTGCGCACAACTTCCTCGTAGAGCAGCAGCGTCGGCAGCAGCAGCTGGGCGCGGCGCTCGCTGATCTCGAAGACCTGCATGAGCTTGTGCGTCGTCAGCGGCATCAGCGATTCCATGATCTGCAGGAATTCCTCCGGTGCGATGACAGCGGGGTACTCTGCCGCGCTGCCCAGCAGGTGCGAGACGAGGATGCGCGCCTCGAAGCCCGTGAGCACGAGTGTGTGGATGTCCGCATGCTCGATGCGGGGCCAGAGCGAGGAGAGCGAGGCGTGCAGGTAATCGCGCACGGCCGACGGGAACATGACACTGACGCGCTCTTCCTCGGTGAAGTGCTCGAGGACGCTGAGGCGCCCGCCAGTGACATTCGTCTGGAAGAGCAGCGTGCTGTCCTGCCAGCCCGTGAAGCCGAGGCCGCCCGATGTGACGTCGAGCAGCAGCGTCGGCTTCGTGCCGACTTGCTCATTCTTTTTGAGGAAGTGGTGCAGCGCGAAGAACTTGTAGTAGACTTCCTCCGTCATGTCGGCGACGTGGAAGCGGAAGCCCGTGCGCATGTAGAGGAGGTCGAGGATGCCGAGGCGGTTCTCCGCCTCGCGCACGACGGTCGTGGCAATCGGGTAGACCTCGGAGACGCGGTAGTCTAAGAGGAGCTGCCGGAAGCCCTGCAGGATGGTGCTGAGCGCATGGATGGACGCGAAGGAGAGGCGGTGCGTGCGGAAAACCTCCTCGCCGAGCGGCAGCTCTTTATTGGCGGAATCGATGACCTCGATCTGTGTCGGGGAATGGTATTTCACAATGGCCATGCTCGTGTGGATGGAGCCAATGTGGATGATGCCGAATGTCGATGTTTTCTTCATGCCATAACATCCTTTCTGGAATGGGAGAGGCTCTGGGCAGATGAGCCTGTTTCTTATTATAGGGAGCAAGCAGCAGGACTGCGTTGCTATTCCGTAAATTTTTTGTTAATACTTTCTATTATACAGCATCTAACGGAAATTTTGAATTGTCTTGAAGCATCGCGCCTGAATTGATATACTGGAAGAAAGTGCAGGAATCGCGAAAGAATGATAGACTGCAATACAGAGTAAGGGAGCGTTCGTTTATGGAGAGAGTGGCAATCATTGATATGGGGTCGAATTCGATCCGCTTCATCGTCATACAGGTGGCCGACAACAAGTCCTACCGTCTCGAGTACCAGCAGAAGGAGGCTATCCGTCTCGGCCGCGGCATGTCGGAGACGGGCAGGCTCAATCCGGAGGGCGTGGAGCGCGCCATGGCCTGCCTCCATGTCTACAAGCACATGATGGAGGTCCTGCAGGTCACGAAGTGCATCGCGGTCGCGACGGCGGCGGCGCGCAATGCTGCGGATGGCGAGGCATTCATCGCGCGCATCAAGCAGGAGACGGGCATTGACATCGAGGTCATCTCGGGTGAGCGCGAGGCGTACCTCGGCTACCTCGGTGTCGTCAACACCATCGACGAGCGCAATTACCTGCAGTTCGACCTCGGCGGTGCCTCCATCGAGGTCTCGCTCGTGCGCGACCGCAAGATTGTCGAGTCGGTCTCCGTGCCGATCGGCGCCGTGACGGTGACGGATGCCTTCAACCTTGCCGACAAGGTGACGGGCGCGGCCGTCGAGCGCTGCTGTGACTTCGTGCGCAAGAAGTACGAGGAGATGATCCCGTGGGCGGCCAATCTCAATCTGCCCGTCATCGGCGTCGGCGGCACGGTCCGAAACCTCGCCAAGATGGACCAGGCCCAGACGAACTACCAGCTTTCACGCATCCACAACTACATCATCCCGCGCCGCCGCTTCGAGGAGATGTACACGAGCATCGTCAAGTCGAACCTCTCGAGCCGCAAGCGCATGAAGGGGCTCTCGTCGGAGCGCGCCGACCTCATCGTGGCGGGCGGCATCATCATCAACACACTCATGCAGTTCACGGGCGGCCAGAACATCATCGTCTCGGGCTGCGGCCTGCGCGACGGCGTCTTCTTCGAGTACTACGGCGAACAGTACGGCTACGGCGAGAAGGCCGAGAAGGGACCCATCGTGCCGAACGTGCTGCGGGAGAGCGTGCACAACTACCTCTTGAGCGCCGACCACCGCATGGAACACCTCGAGCGCGTGCGCAACCTCGCGCTGAGCCTCTTTGACCAGCTCAAGCGCTCACATGGCGCGACGCGGCGCGACCGCAGCCTCCTGGAGGTCGCGGCCTGGCTGCACGACTCGGGCAAGGTCGTCAACTACTACGATCATGCGCGCCATTCGGCCTTCATCATCGCGCATGCGCCGCTCTACGGCATGCGCCAGCTCGAGCAGCTCAAGGCTGCGTTCATCGCGGGCTTCCACCACGGCATCAGCAACAAGATCATGCGCGCCTACCGCTATGCGATGATGCTGACGCAGGCCGACTGGAAGAAGGTCCGCCAGCTCGCGCTGCTCCTGGCCCTCGCTGAGGCGGCCGATGTGACGTACGAGGGCGTCGTGCACAAGATCGACGTCGCCGACGACGAGGAGGCCGTCGTGCTCTCGCTGCGCGGCAAGAAGGGCGAGGACCACAGCGCAGCTGAGTTCGAGATGAAGTCGTACTGCAAGCAGTTCAAGAAGGAGTACGGCAAGCCGCTGATCATCATGTGGCAGAAGAACTGAGGTGCGGACCTGGTTGACAAGTCACGTGACTTTTGCTAGACTCGTAGGTAGCAATGAGGAAGAAGAGTAATCTCATCCTGCAGCGAGGCGGCGATGGTGCGAGGCCGCCCATGATCATGAATGTGAACATGAAATGAGATGAAAGGCGCTTCGGAGCATAATCCCATAATTTGAGCGGGCTTTCCTTTCGGAAGTCAATCAGGGTGGAACCGCGGTACTTGAAGACAAGTCTCGTCCCTGTAACGTTACGTTGCAGGAACGAGATTTTTATTTGTTCCTGTGGCAATAGACAATGGTGAAAAGGAGTTGTTCCCATGAAATTTCAGGAAATCATCCTGGCCCTGCAGAAATTCTGGTCGGAACAGGGCTGTATCCTGGCAGAACCGTATGATGTCGAGAAGGGCGCGGGCACGATGAATCCGTCGACCTTCCTGCGCGTGCTTGGCCCGGAGCCCTGGCACGTCGCCTATGTCGAGCCGTCGCGCCGCCCGGCCGATGGCCGCTACGGCGATAACCCGAACCGCCTCTACCAGCACCACCAGTTCCAGGTCATCATGAAGCCGTCGCCGGACAACATCCAGGAGCTCTACTTAGAGAGCCTCGAGCGCCTCGGCATCGACCCGAAGCAGCACGACATCCGCTTTGTCGAGGACAACTGGGAGTCGCCGACTCTCGGCGCCTGGGGCCTCGGCTGGGAAGTCTGGCTCGACGGCATGGAGATCACGCAGTTCACGTATTTCCAGCAGGTCGGCAGTCAGGACATCAAGCCGGTCGCCTCGGAGATCACGTATGGCCTTGAGCGCCTCGCGAT